>Ga0247610_10000212_pt1 | contig 94800 bp, 99 predicted proteins | sample 174DNAGHGhighgp2_FD_193483 | JGI IMG/M metagenome (GOLD analysis project Ga0247610, IMG submission 193483) | Sheep rumen microbial communities from Palmerston North, Manawatu-Wanganui, New Zealand - 1742 DNA GHGhigh gp2 | ecosystem: Host-associated > Mammals > Digestive system > Stomach > Rumen... | reverse complement strand
AATATAAAAACTTGCATATTAAATAAATTATACTATATTTTATATGTATGGGATATGTTTATTTAATAGGAGAAAAAGATAATCCTGGTAAATTTAAAATAGGTTCTACCAGGTCAAATGACATCAGTAAAAGGCTAAAACAGTTACAAACGGGAAGTTCATCAGAGTTGTATATAAAAGATTACTTTGAAACAAGTCATCCATTTAAACTCGAAAAAATGCTCCACAATCACTTTAGTTCATCAAACATTATAGGGGAGTGGTTTGAACTGTTTGAAAGCGATACAGAGGCTTTTAGAGGCATCTGCGAGGAAAAAATGGCTATCATAGAATCTTTAAAAGATAATCCATTCTATTTTAAATAAAAAATGCAGTGATTTGTTTCACTGCATTTCGTTTTCTATATTATAATTAATATGTTTATTTTTTCCTTTCTTTTAATTTTTCTTTAATAAGTTTCTGTTGTAATTTCTTTGCTATAACATCAGCATGGCATGGATTTGGCTTACAAAAACACCCTAAATAAACGTCTTTTCCTGTTTTATAAAAATCGTATATTTCATCGAATGCTTTTGTGAACTCTTCGTCTTTTCCGTACATTGCATCGAAATACTTTTCATATGCTTCTATGGCTTCTTCTGCTGTTTTAAATGAAAGTTTAGCCAAACTGCTTCTTTTGCCATTGTATGTAAAAGGATTTCCAAGCGGAGAGTTCATTGTTTTACTTCTAGCAACATAAAAATATCCATCATCCATTGAATGGTCTTCTTGTTTTATATTAATTACGTGTATCATTCTTTCCAAGAAAAAGTATAACTGTTTTTCCTTCTATATGCGCTATTAATTTTTCCATCTACGTGATTAGAAATAAAATCACGCCATTTTCTGATGAACTTACTTCTGCTAATTGAATAGCGTCGTCCATACATGTGGAAAAGTGATGAAGGACTATTATTAAAAAAATGCCCACCAAAACCAGCAAGCGTAAACCCATTTGCTGATATGTATTTATCAATAAAGTTTTTTGGCCTGGGCTTTGCTATTAATTTTCCACATACATATTCGTATTCACAAGAAATATAATTGCTCCTAAGTTCTTTACGCCACAAATTATATTTCTTCATATCAATCGTTCCATCGCTGTTAGTATATTCATCCTTAATGAAACGAAGAAAAACCTGAGTAGCAGTCATACTACTTCAGGCTTTTATCAATTAAATCTAACAAGTAATTAACTTGTTCAGGAGAAAGTTTTGAAACTTTCTCTCCAACTTTTGCAAGTTTTCCTTGGTCAATCTCCCCACTCTGAACTGCTGTCATAAAACTCTGGACCGTTGTAAACTGTTCCGGAGTCATCATTGATTTCATTGCTTTTTTTACAAATACGTTGTCTAACAATCCCATAACATTTTTTTATTTTTTCGATTAAAACTTTTGCCATTCCAATAATTGAATCAATTAATGGATTTTTTTCTTCTACTACTTTTCTAACAACATTAAATAGCAAATAAATTACAATTAACCATAAGATTGCATGTAAAATTAAACTTAATAATGCTCCCATACTAATTTTGTTTTTGCTTTATTTTATCTAGGCCATCTATCAAATCATTTATTTGTTCATCAGACAAATAAACGTCAGCATCAAAATGCCCAAATTTATCGTATATAGTAAGTCTATATGCAGGCAAGTCATTCATAATCCTTTCCTCAGAATAGTCAAGGCTAATTTTTTCTGTGTCTACAAAATATTCCATATTCATCAATTTAAATTGTTATTTTGAATAAATATGCAATAAAATTGAAAAATACTTCTTAATACAAATATACAAAAAAAACGTTAAATTCAAAAGAATCTAACGTTAAATTATGCTAAAAATACATTGTTAGGAGTGCAGGATTCGAACCTGCGGTAGACTATTAATCTACATTGGGACCAGAATCCAACGCCTTAAACCACTCGGCCAACTCCCAATTTAATCCCAGCCCCATATTTCATGGGACATTGGAAACCTCATTGACATTCTTTTCATAGAATTGTCATTATACCATTTTTTCTGCCTAAAATACCATTTAAATTTACTATGGTTTCTTCCTAATACATGGGCAGTTGTCTTTCTCCATGATTGCCTAGCATACCAAGGTCTTTTTGTTTTCTTCAACATCTTTCTCCAAAACTTCTTTGGAGTATTGAATTTTTTCCCTTTACTCATATTTGTTGGAGCACCCAGAGTCGGACTGGGATTAAGAGGACCAAAATCTCTTGTAATAACCGTTATACCATACTCCATCTAAATCAGATACTTACAAAAAAACCCATCAGTATTTCTACTAATGGGAACGTTTTTACATATGTTGAGAAAGGCTAATACAATATCTGTATCAACCGTTCCCATATGGTTGATACGACTTAAATCTGTTGTTGCTGTTGTCGTACTATATTCTTCATCTTATTTATAAATATTTTTAAATTTAATAAACTATTGATAAATTACGAACTTGTTTGTTCTTTTTAAGTTCTTTATACCTTTTTATGGCGTCATATACGTTTTCAAATTTTTCTTTACTATTGCCAATACGATGCCAAGTCCATCTAATTACTGCTTTGTAAATCATATTTGTGCGCTTAGTCAGACTCGAACTGACACGCATATTTCAGCACAACATCCTAAGTGTTGCGAGGCTACCAGTTACTCCATAAGCGCATTTATTTAGGAAAGAATTTTAATTATACCGCCGTGTCTACCATTTCACCAAGCGACCGTTTAAAGTCTCTAAGGGATTCGAACCCATACGGAAATTAATCCAGCATTTCCATCGTGTAAACTTAACTTTGCTGTAAGCTTCCTTGTTTTATATTTTACCTTTTGCCAAGGTTGGTTGTAGCTCTAGTCGGACTCGAACCAACACGTCTCTCGACACCCGCTTTTGAGACGGGAGCGGCTACCAATTACGCCATAGAGCCATAGTTTTGGTGAGGCTGTTGTCTCTTAGGTAACGCTCTACCTCACCAATTTCATTTGCAAATGTACAAAAAATAATTCAAAAAACAAAATTTTTAGTCCATAAAATCAGAAAATTCACCAAAATTAACATCTAATGGCTCATATTCTTCATCATTTAACGTATTTTTATAATAATCTGAGAATAATTTCTGCATATCTTCGTCAACGTTCACGTCAATATCTTCATCCTCAATGTTATCATAAGCGTTTATTGACAAAACCTTTAGCTTCTTGCCTCCTTTAATTTCCTCATCATCCTCTGTAAAGAAATCATCTTCTTCTAGAGAATAAGTAACAGTGAACGAATAATCATCAATATCAAATTCCAATTCGTTCTCGCCCTCTATAAAGGTTAAATCTAAGTCATCTATATTATTTAACAATGTTGTTTTTGGTGCATCAATCATAACTATCTAATTTCTCTTTTGATTATTCTTGCTCCATTTGAAGTCTTTTGTGGTTTAGCCTCCTGTGTTGGTGCTGGCTTTACCACGTTTGTACTTGCATTTCCTGCTTTGTTTTTACATCCACATGCCATGTTATTAAATGTTTTATATAATAATTATTATTTTAGGTAATTATATACTATTTGACCCCACCAAAATGTTTTCTATATTGTGTAGACGCATTATTAAGCCATTCTTCTGCACTTGATGGATTATCAGCACTTTTAACTTTATATACATTCTTAACGCCAAAATAATCAGTAGCATTGCAATACCTTAAAACCTTGCCGTTTTTATCCACAATCTTAACACCCTTAAAAGACTCCATCGGAATATTATTATACCTCAAATACTTCTCTTCTTCTTTTTTATTCATAGGAAGAATCATTAAAAGATTATGAGCAGAATTGGCATTAAAAATAACCTCATATATCTCACCAAAATAAGAAAAAGCATTAAATCCATTTGCTTGGAAAACAATGGCGCACATATCATCTTCAACATAATCTATCCAATCATCATCCCTAGTTAATTCATGAGCAAAACAAAGTCCATTTTTCGTCATTTCTTCAGTATTATCTAAATCTTGAGTGGCTCTGAAATTCAAGTCTCTAATAGAACTCTTGAAACCTTCCTTCATTATTTTATAACCAGTGGCTAAGTCGGTGATGTGTACCAACCAATCATTTTTCTGAAGACCAGTCTCACTAGCTTTAGGATACCAAGTATCTTTTCTTAAATAACGATAAGTTCTATTAGCTAAATCTGATGGTTTATCTTGAGTACCTAAACTACGCATTGCATCAGAAGTCATTTTATCAAGATATTCTAAAACATAATTCTTGTTTATAGCTTTTTCTATTTCTTCTGTTATGATTCTGTCTATGTTGACCATATGTTTTTTTATAAATATTTGTTAGGGGTCTAATTGTATATAGTTACCTTATTTTATCTCCATCTTTCATCCCATCCAGAATGGTCATCATCCTCATAATACTCTAAATCATCCATATCTGGGTTAATTAGACTCTTTAAAGCATTTGCTACCATTCCATTATCTTCGATTGGTGTCTGCTCACCATTCTCATCAATAACTATGCTTGTAATGAATACTTGATAATCTCCCTCAACTTCATCTGGGTCATCAGGAACATCATAATCATTGCTTTGCATTCCTCTTACCAAATATCTATTGTCTTCAATCTCGTAATCAATGCATGCAATGATATTTCCTTCATCATCAAGTGGAACATCTACATAGTTTTCTCCTTTGTTTGATGGGATTTCTGTGCTAGATAAACGTTCAACTATCCTACTCAATAGTCCATTGTTATCAGCATTCTCTTTTAAAATCTTCTGAACCGTAGAAGAAATTAATCTGTGCAAATCAGATTCAACTAATCTTAATACCATATCTAAATATTACATTTTTTTAATAAATATAGTATTAATCTCATTTATTTAAATAAAAAACATCATTTATAATTTCAGTCCATTTTTTTTTATAAACCCTGTCCGGATGTGCTGGTATTTTTTTACTATACTTTCCGCTATGATATGCCATTTCATATTCAGACATAAAAATGGGTTTTTTAAAAATAATTGCTAAATATCTTTTAAAAACCTCATAATGGCATTTTTTTATCTTTTTCTTTGAAAAGAAGTCATAGCAACTAACCCATCCTTTCTTATTATATACTATCCAGGGACGAAGCGGAAGTCTATTTTCAGTTTTTAAAAAAGAAAAATATTCTTTTCTTGTTTTAATATTGTTTAATTTTAATATTTTTTTAGCATCATCATATGAAAAATATCTTTCATTTTTTTCTTTATCACTAACATATTTGTTACCAAAAAAATCTCCCCAGCTAACCCATTCTTTTCTTTTTAAAAAGACTTTTTTAGGACAAAGTGGTAAACGTTTACTGAATGATTTGTTATCATTTAAAAACTTTTTGTACTCTGAATATGAGCAAAACTTTAAATTATTTTCAGTAATAAAGTTTTTCGTTTCTTCATATGAATATTGGAAAAGTTTTCCTCCCATCCCTCCACTTTCACCTCCATCCAACTGATTAACTATATTACCGTCAACTCTATACTTTTTTATCCAAAAAATTTCCCTTTCTTGCCAATTATCTTCATTAACTTCTTCTATTAACTTAACATTAACTTCATATCCATTTTTATAAACTTTTCTAATCCAATTACATTTATGACTTTTTAATTTTTTAGTTAATGCATCACATTTGTGTTCATTTAATCTAGTGAAAATACTATTTTTAGTTTTTCCAATATACCTAATAATACCATTTTCACTAGAATACAATCCATAAATATAGTACTTCATAATGTCATTTATTAATAAATATTATGAACAACCCATAAGTACTACTTATAACCAAAAATCATTTTGTTGATGTAACTATTTTATCAACATATCCCAAATCTATAGCTTCATTGGCTTTCATCCACCTATCTCCATTTTCGCACAACTGTATAGTTTCTTCTATTGATTTACCGCTATTTTTTGCAAGTACTTCATATAAATCATTTCTAACAGATTCCATTTCTTGTAAAGCAATTTTACTATCTGTATATTTTGAATATCCGTTATAACTAGAAGGTTGATGAATCATAAATCTTGAATATGGTAATATAAACCTTTTACCCTTTTCTCCATTTGATGCTATTACTGCTGCCATAGATGCTGCAATACCAAGAACAGTTGTAGATACATTACTTTTTATAAAATCCATGACAGATATTAATTGTAGCCCGCTATAACAATCTCCGCCTCCTGAATTAATATAAATGTTTATATCCCTATCTTCAATTGAATCTAAATATAATAATTGTGCCGTTATTATATCCATAGACTCTGGCGTGACTTCTCCACTCAAAAATATAATCCTATCATACATTAATCTTGAAAAAACATCAAGTTGCGCAACATTCATTTTTCTTTCTTCAAGAATAAACGGAGTTGCTGAATCTTTAATTTTGGCATCTAGTGCTGATGGCCTTACATTTGTTTTATCAAATGCGAACTGTCTAAAATCTTTTACTAATTTATCCATTTTTCTTTTCGCTTAAAATTTTTAAAACCATTTTTACTATAACATCTGCTGCGCCGTCAATAGGCTGTATATAGTGATAAATCTTATATTTCTCCAGAACATTCTTTACTGCTTTATCTACCTCCTTTGCTTCCTCTTCTGTTTGAACTCTACCCTCACTCTGATAAGCAACTCCACGTTCAAGCAAAAAATTGTAATTTTCAAACTTATTGAATTGTTCCATTATAAGGGTGTGGAATGCTTCGCTATTCTCCTTATCATACACAATTGATATTGGTAGAGGCGAATCGCAGATGATTACGTCAACCTTATCTTTCAAACGCCATATCTTATGGAATTGTTTTCCGAAAATGTAAATCTGGTCGTCCATAGTCTTAAATGACTCTTCCCAAACCTTATCTTTGGCAAACTCAAGTGCCATTTCACAATTTACATTTCTCATTTTTAGTTCAGCAAACACCTTTGCTGCTGTAGTACTTTTGCCAACACCTGGACCCGCAAATAAATTAATTACTATTGCCATATTATTCAAGTTCTAATTTCATGTCTCCAGTTAGTTCTATATTGTTCATTCTAAGCCATCCCTCAACAGCATATTTAATCTCATATCTTGTCATTTCTGTATTTGGGCGACCTATAAACCTATTTAAAACTTCTTGTAAACTTTTCCTTTGTTTTTCGGTTAATATGCCATAAAGAAAAGAATAATCATACTGTTCGTATTCAAATTTTTTCATAACTATTAATTAAAAATGTTGTCATTCTTCTTCCTCTGCTGACATATAAGGCTGTTTATTCCAAATTGAGCAGATACATTTTACCATATCATGTGAATCATCTTCACGAAATGATTTCAGCCATTTAAAATTTCTATATGTTTTAACCATGCCTTTTTATTCTTTCTTCAATTTTCATAATTGTACTAAAGATACCATACCTATTCATATTAATTGCCTTACAATAGGCTTTTGTAAAAGTTTTAACCTTTTTATCAATAATATATTCCTTCTTCATCGTTTTCTTGCATAAATAATAGTTTTCTTCTGTTCCAATCTTTACATACCATTCTAGTTCTTCTAGCATGACACAAACCAAGAGTTTTAAACGCTTCTTCAATTTTTTTGTACGTTACCACTTTACTTTCCATTTGCCCTTATTCTTATTTCTGCAATTTTGCAATAATCTTCGTTAGCATCAATGCCAATATAGTTTCTTTTCAAGTCCATAGCAGCCAGAGCTGTTGTTCCACTACCTATGAATGGGTCAAGAACTAAGTCACCCTCATTAGTCCAAGTCTTTATGTGTTTGAAAGGTATATTATATGGAAAAACTGCTGGGTGCTTTAGTTTTTTGTCACCTAAATCGTAAACAATCTTGTTCTGAGCAACAGACATATCCCAAACGTTATACTCAGTTGTTTCATTGCTTACAAAGTAGTCAATGTCCTTTCTTCCTTCTTCACCTCCAATCACCTTAACAGTTGACCTATAATGTTTTCCGCTTTCGACACATTTTCTCATTATTGGATTGAAAGTCTTAGGCTTACCCTTTGAGAAAACAAACATATACTCAAAACATTGTCTGTATCTTGGCTGTTTAACCTCTGGCATAGGATTTGTCTTTCTCCAAATCATCGTGTCATTCAGATTAAGACCAATATCTCTGAAATAAAGGGCTTGTTTGAATGGTATGCAAGATTCTGAGCCTTTCTCAGTCTTATCTCCTACAACCCAAACAATAACACCTCCTGGTTTAAGAACCCTATTAAGCTCATTTGCTATTTCTTTGAATTTATCGTGATTCCATCCTATTAGAGTGTTTCCATAATGTCTAAGGTTACTATAAGGAGGTGACGTTATAATCATGTCAACACATTCTGTATCTATATTTTCTAAAACATGTGTTGCATCACCACAATATATTTTATTCGTTTCAATCATATTACCATATTTCTATGCATTTATTAATTGCTTTTATTTTACCACCACTCATATCTCGCATTTTACAGTATTTATGAGTTATTGATGTTTTTCCTTCTTCATTGGCGTTACTCCAGCCTGCTAACATCTTATGGAATATTTTGAAAGAATGAATTAACTCATCAATATCAACATATATTCTTCCAGCTTCCAAAGAATACCTATCTTTAAGTATTTTCCTGATGTTTTGTTCTGTTAACATTTTTCTTTTCTAACATTAAGAGTTTTATTTCATCTATATTGTTCTTATAATCCTCTATACTGTATAGTTTAACACCATAAGTTTCACAAGTGACTCTTACGTTATCGTATCTATAAAAACTTTTTGGACAGAATACTATGAGTTTTCCGTCCCTGGCGTGAAGACCAAGTTCCAAGAGAGAAATTGGAGATTTAGAGTTACCCAATATGTTCATTATTATATAATCTGCTTTCTCCATATGCTCCAATTCCCAATCAATCTGTCTTACAATCTCCTTAGAGCCTGCATCCTTATCCCAATTATTTCTTCTAGGGTTAAACACATTAACACCTATTTCATTGGAATAATCAGATATTTCTTTCTGCCAATCTAATGATTCGCCATTGTCAATTGTTCCCGCTAGGAAAAAAGTAATTCCCAAGTCATCGTATGACTCTAATCTGTTAGGTGCTTCTACTACCATAGTACTTCTGCGTAAAATGTGCTACAAAACTTGTCATATGTTTTAACTAACTCTTTATGCTGTTGTTGTCTTTCTTCAAAAGTGACTTTTTTTCTATTACAACGTGCCGCTTTCAACTTTATTAACCTTATAAAGTTTTTAACAAACGAATCTTCATCACTAATAGAAACTATTTTTATTCTTCCTTCGTTACATTTTTCTATTCTATTCTTTATATCATCTTTTGTAAGCATATCAATAGTTAATTTTAATGCATTTACGCCAAATTCTCACTTGTTTTTTAAATCTTTCGTTAGCGCATACATTGTTATGAGAATTGTACAAGGTATGCAACAATTTAATTAATTTTTTATGTTCATTAATAAGTGTTTCATCGTTAACCAGTATATCAACCTCACATTCCCCGAATGTTTTTTTTATAAAAGCAATAATATCATCCTTTTTTATCATATTCTAATATTTTGGTTCAATGGCCACATTTTCAATGACATCTTCTGCTGCTTTATGCAATTCTATTGTCTTATAGTCAGGAGTTTTATTCATATTTTTTAATGCATATGAAATTTTTTTAAACGACTTATATCCATCAACAAGTTTTTTATTATCACAATCATCCCTTAAAAAAGCAAAATGGTCTACCATGCTTTTATTTAAGTCAATTATCACTTTTGCTGTTGTAAGCATCTGAAATACGTTTTAAAGATATATTGTAATATTCCTCTACTTTTTCTACCCCAATAAAATCTCTATTATTTAATAGTGCCATTTTACCAGTTGTTCCGCTACCCATAAATGGGTCAAACACAGTATCTCCTTCATTAGACCAACTCAATATATGGTCTTGCGCCAACTTTTCCGGAAAAATTGCAGGATGCTTAAAAGCGTTTCTATCTTTTGTACTTCCGTTAAGTCCTACTGAATAATACCAAATATTTCTTCTAGGAACTTCTTCGTTAATATCAAAACTGAAATCTTTCTTTACAGAGAATTGCCCATCCTTATCCCTGTTAAAACGCTTTTCTTTTCTAAAGCATCTTTTATCATTCCATTTGTTGCTTCTTGGTTCTTTTAATATGTTCGTTGTCTTTGGCTTACCCTTTGAAAACACAAACATATATTCGAATGATTGTTGGTATCTTGTTCTTGCATTTGGTACTGGATTATTCTTCGCATATATCATTGTATCGTGCAATTTAAATCCAATTTCCATAAAGTATAGTGCTTGCTTAAACGATGTGCCAGTTTCAGAACCATTTTTCATTTGGTCATTTACAACCCATACAACAATGCCTCCATCGTTTGTTATCTCATACAATTTTTTGGCAACCTCTTTGAAAACATCATTGTTCCAAATCAAAGTTCCATTGTAGTCATATATATCATCGTAAGGTGGGCTAGTTACAGTCAAATCAACCTTTCTACCTTGTTTGATTAGTACATCCATTGATTCAATGCAATCACCCAGGAATAAATCAAAATTAGCCATTTAAAACCCAAAATGGGAGTCTTCTTTCGAAGATACTCCCATATCATTTACTTGTATTAATTTGAAATAGCACTCGCACTATTTGTTAAGTCTATACCAGTATCTTCTTTGTATTCTTCATTAAGAGCAGTCATAGACTTAGCAATACTACTATCAAGTGCAAGGCTTGCTTCTGCAACACTTGCAGCACATCTATATGCAGTAATACCTGTATTAATTACATCGTAGTTGTTATAGAACTTCTTCTTTGATGTAAAACCTCTGTACTTAATACCGATGTCGTTTGCATCTTTAGCATCTGAAAGGTCATTACCAAGATAGATAAAATCCCAAGAGTATTTGTTTGTCTGCTCCTTAATTCTATCCTTAACGTCTTTCAAATTATACTCAGTTGAAGAGTTCTCTCCACCGTCTGTTATAATAACGATGAGGTTTTTGCTAGGACGCTCTGACTCATCCATATTAGCAAGCCACTTACCAACATCATCAACAGCAGTTCCGATGCCATCGTATAATCTTGTCATTCCGCCTACAAAGTAATCCAAATCTTTTACTTCGTCAAGTTTCTTTCCGAGATAAACTTGTTTTACGCCACTGGCAAACTCATAAAGAGAAACAATACATTCACCATCCTTAACAGCCTTTTGTTCCTCGATAGTCTTGCGGAAACCGCCAATAACGTCCTTTTCGCTTCCAGCCATCGAACCACTTGAGTCGATGACAAAGCATACGTGAATTAACTTATCCTTCATTTAATATTTAATTTTTCTTGTTATTTTTCTTCTCTCGTTTCGCCAAACGCTCTTCTTCTTTTCTGCGTCTTTCTTCGTCCTCAATCTGTTCAATAACAATGTAAGACTCTTCCGCAATATCAACATAATTAGGATATTTGCGTCTCATTCTAAAGATTTCCCTTGAAAAATCTGTGTCAACGTTTAGTTTATCCTTCTCTGTGTCATAAGAAATGTTAGATATTACTCCCTCCATTAACAAATTCTTGTGTTCGTCTGAAAGTCTATCAAATGCTTCCTCATAGACCGTAAGAACAACGTCCTTCTTCGTCAAGAAATGTGTAGTAGCGTTTGCTCTCTGCACCTTTAAGATAGATTTAGCCTTCGTGACTGACAAAACCTTTAAATCAATACCCATTTGGGCAAGTCCTGTCTCTTCGAACTTGTCTTGTGCCAACTCAGCAATGTCGGCTGCTGTTTCAAATATCTTCATACTCGTTTTAGTATTTATTTTAATGAAATTTAACAAATATTTTATATAATCACTACAAATATACACAAAAAAATCTAAAAAAAGAAATAAATTAGATAAAAAATGTCAAAAATATGAGTAAACGTCCAAAACGCAACATTTTTCACATTATTTTAACAAGCAATGGAAAAATGATTAAAACTCTGTATAATTGCGCCTCAGAAATGCTTGTAAATGAGAAATTTGACGAATTAATTACTGAAAACAAAAATGTAAGGTTTCCGGTAAGATATATAAACATTGGCAAACTTGTCAATGCCAACTACGAATTATATATTATTAGGAGAAATGACGATAAAACAAAGGCAACAAAATTGAAAGACGAAAATGGTAAGATAATTAACTTTGAAACCAATGATGAAAACTGGATAATATATGACAGAGAAAACTATGATAAGGAAGAAACATTTTGGGTTTATGGCTATCACCCTGTTTTTCAGAGAAAAGACTTCAATTGGATTTACGAAAACTTAATAGCAAACGATTTAAGTAAATATAACTTCAAGCAAGTACTAGTCTATCAGAATAAACTCCTTATTTCAAGAACATCTTCACTTGAAATGGTAATGTGTAAAAATGAATCAGACTGTATAAGATTATTTAATGAATTAGAGAAAGAATCTGAAAAGAATAGATTAAAATATGTATTATTTGCTGGTGATGCTTATCACAGCAAACTTAGGAAAAATTGGTTTCAAAAAATTAAAAACCTAACATCTTGGTCAGATTTAAAAATTCGTAGAAACAGTCTTAGACCATAAAAAAAGCGAGAAGTAACTATTCTTCTCGCTGTTCTTCTTCTACAGTAAATATAATATTAAGATTTTCAAATTTTACAATCACATCATTATCAGATGGAGTAAATTCTTTTCCTTCAGGTTTATTCCTATAATAAAGGTCTTCATCAATCTTCTTCAATTGCTCTTTCGTTACTTTTACTACCAAATCATTTTCATTTGATAAGCCATTGTCTAATAAGAACTTAGATATATAATCACCTAGTTCAAATATTTTATTACTACTTAGCGATAACTCCATAATATTCATCAAATGCTCTTTTTATATCAACGCCATCATCCCAAAATGGTATTGGCTGATTTTTATCATATTTTGGTAAGCCAAATTCTTTGCATTCTTTAATCCAATTTTCTTTTATTGGACTTATGCATACTGCAATTGCATCGCCTCTACCATTATCAGTGACAAAGCCTAATTTTTGCTTTTTACCTTCATCTGTAATCCTAAATAATTTATTATCTTCAACTATATATTCCATACTTATTCAATTGTAAATGTTATTGCCCAAGCTGAAACATCATCTTGAACATCAATGACAACATCAGTAACACAACGCCAACCCGCTCCTGCTTCCTTCATAGCATCAAGGCATTTAATAACGTTTTTCATATCATCATCAACAAAATCACCAGACCCGTTTTTACCTTCATCTAATTGGAAGAAATATTGATATTTTCCATTAGTTCTTATGGCATAAACATAATTTACAGGACGTGCCTTATTTTTTATTTTGTTCACAGCACCTATAATCTTAGATACTTTTAGTAATTCCTCATCATTTATGAAATCAGCCTTTTCTCCATTGAAATAATATAGTTTATATCCATAATCATCATATAATGTATACTCATCGCTGGACATATAGGAGTTAAACTTTCCATTATTGAAGCGATTTCCTATAACTGCATCTTTAATGGCATATAAATCTTTTATACTTGCAGTTGTTCTTAGCAACTCACTTGCTTCTGCTGCTGTGTCAATTCTATTCTTAAAAACTTCTCCTGTGTCTTCAACAAACTTTTTTCCATGAAATAAAAGTCTCTCTACAACATACTTAACTTTCTCATACAATGTGCTCTTCATCTTTCGTGAACATTTTTTTAATCTTATTTTTATAAAATCTTAACTTATAGTTTAAAACTTCATTGAAGGTTAGTTTAACCTTTTTCTTTCCGCTAACAACGTCTTTGATGTCTTGCCCAAGTTCTCCCTTAAGCATTTCAGCCCAGCGATTCTTCTCAGACTCAACAGCACGTTCAGTCATAAGTTTGTCGTTTTTCCAACCTCTTAACTCTCTATTTAGTTCGTAATCTCCACTCATATTATTATTCGTTACTATTTACTCTTTCCATCATTTCTTGGAATGTATGTATCAACCAGTTTCCACCCGATGCAATTAATCCATCAAAGAATATTACAATAGGCCATAAGTTTTCAGCATACAATACCATATTCATAGGGGTAAATGGAGCATACGGGAAAAATATAAGGTTAACAGCACTCAAAAACATACCAACCCATGTTGGCAAGCATATCATACAAGAGAACATTTCCTCTAGCATATTGTGCTCATGTTCTTTTAAATATGCGTGCATATTTATGAATATGTGAAATGGGCCATTTGCATACACTATTATATTACAAATGCCGTATACCAATAAGAAAAATATAATTAGATTCATCCTTCAAAATAATTAAAATCTGCCCACGCAACAACGTTATCATTTTCCTGGTCGGCAATTATCCATTTTCCTTTTTCTTTATCGTAAAAACCTATTCCAATTCCATTACCATAATCTGCCTTTGTCCAACAGATATACATTTTTCTAAGTTCTGGCAACGCATCCTCTACTTTAATCCACTCTACCATAGTTATTCGCTTTTATCTTCTGTTATTGTTTCTTCTGCCACCACAACATTCTCTTCTTTCTTTCTCTTGGTGTATTTTCTCTTTGGCTTCTTTTCTTTTTCCTCTTCTATTATGAATTTCAACCTCAGAAGTTTCTCAAATGGCTCTCTTTTGAAAAGTTCCTTAAGTTCGTTCACCTTATCATTGAGAAGTTGTATTTTCGACTCAGCATCCTTATTTGCTTCTATAGTTTCTTTGATAATTGAAAAAATATCATCCAGAGACACTTTATTCATATCACCATAGTAGTAATACTCTCCGACACTTTTCTCGCTCTTAGCAGGCTTTATATTGCCATCTATCGAAGGATAAACCTGCCACCTAGGTGGGAAATTAACTTTTACAATAAGAGCATCGTTAAAATATTCGATTCCTCTAAAGTAATCACCCAATTTCAATATTTCATCCTGTAACATTATTATAATAATTTGAAAATCTTATCTTTACATAAAAGATAAAAAAAAATGCCTAATAATAAAGTATTATTAAGCATTTAATTTGTTATTTATAAACTTATTTTGTTAAATCGAAAGTTATTGAACCACCTGCCATTATTCCCCATTGCTTATTGCAAACATCATATCCTGCTGTTACTGATGGCCCGACTGCAAATCTATCCCAGAAGGTTTTCTTTTTCTTTTTAAAAACTGTAACATCACTAATGTCAGCATTATGTCCTTCATCACCAATTGTTATATGGTTTTGTCCATTTTCAAGTTCTTTATTAACAATGGTGTATTTTGTTGATGTTTTAATATCCAATGAATACCAATTTGGTTCTTCTGATGAATTAATTTTTAATTTATAATTCATCGTATCGTTTGGATTGACATTTGTGTATTCAAATGTTTTAGGCTCTTTAATACTATCTTTATAAACAGTATCGTGTTTTTCCTTAATGATTACTTTACCAGTACTATATTGCTGCTTTGCAGTAAATTGTACTAAATAATCAATCCTGTCTCTACTAGCCTCAAGAGAATCATATAGTTGCCTATTCCTCTTTTTTAGTTCCTTAATGCTTGTTTCATAATAGATTTTGTTATAGTTATTTACACTATCCTTATACTCTATCTCAGCAATTTTTTTACTTGCTTGAGATAGTTTATAATGTGTAAACGCCACCAAACCTAATATTATTAGCAAACACGCCATAAAAATGGCAAGGCACTTTCTTGATACTGTGTTTCCCATATTAGTTATTTAATATTATTTGCTGTCTCAAATCAAGAAGAGGCGTTATTACTCTTGCATGACTTTCAATTATTCCTCTTATATACTCATTATGAAATTTAGGGGTGTCATGAAAAGCAACTCCAATAAATCCTAATGGAACTCCATTTGTTGTTACATATACAACTGCAAGGTGTTTTCCTCCAATTGCTGCCATTTCTTCAGCAAATCCTTTGTCAATTTTTGCAATTTCTTCAATATCTCCATACATATATCCATGTTCAGCCACATAATGAGGAAATTTATAAAGTGTTAAAGGTACATTCTGGAAATTAATTCCTTCTCTATTGATATGTTTACTATCGTTCACTTCTTCGTAAGACATATCAGCATATCTAAAAGGCAATCCTGTTGAGTTTCTTTTTCCATTATGCATTTCAAAAATAAACACTCTGTCAGCATCTAATGAATAGCAAAGAACTTCAATTTCTTTCTGTATTTTTGGTGTTACTTTATCGTCTCTTATGTCTTGATTCTTATTTTCTTTATCATCTTGTGCTTTTGTTACTTTTTGAGCAATTGCATCTATAAACGCATCACTTGTAAGTGCCTTATAAGACATTGATGCTGCTATTATAAATGTAACTGTGATAACTGCTACACAAGAAACTTTAAAAATTGAATAAAATGAAGCGTTTGCAAGAAAATTAAAAGCGTCTTTGAATGGGCCAATATATTTTGCAACACCTTTCTTATCACTACTTGGTCCAGGAACATTAACGTTAATAATGTTCTGTCCACTCATTTCACTATTTTTTTTCATTTCAGTTTCAAATACGTTTAAAAAAAGCCTTATTGTTAATTATTTCATCAACTGTCTAGCCTTATTAATCATATCCGAAAACTCTTTATTTTCATTTACTCTTGATTGAGCGTTAGTTGTTGTGAAGTAGTCCTTGCTCTTATAATCATATAGAGCCTTAATTCTCTTCATTTCCTCATTAACCTGAGTTTTATTCAACTTTTTCGTAACATTAGGCTTTTTATCAGTCCATTCTACAAGATACTCATTATCAGCAGTATCTTTCATGATAAATCTTTTACCTTCTACCTTAAATTCATCAGGTACTTTAGAAAGCATATGCCCTTCTGATAGGAACTGGGTATGCTTAAATTGGATTTTGCTAATTTTCTTTGATTCAAACATAGTGTCGCTGTTTTCTTCTGTTTCTTTCTTATATTTGCTGCTAACCAAGCCATCTGTCTTACTCTTATCTTTTTCTTTTTTGGCTTCTTTAGCGTGGTCGGCAATGTCCTTACTTAAATTGTTTGAATCATAGTAAGCATTACCAAAAGGCTCGTCTTTATGGAGCTTCTCATTCTCTGCTGAAGTATAACCCTTTGTCTGGGATTTTACTTTCTCTTTAAATGGCTTTGATATTGAATCATAATCAAGGTCAGACATACCTCTGTTATTAGCCGGGGTTACAGCAACACCTTTCTTGTTTTCTGCACCCAAACCTCCGTCATACGCTTCAGTCTCTTTCTTAATGTCTTGATAGGCCTGGTCGTTGATTTTCTTGTTATCCTTTGGTACATTTTTGCCAAAGACTGGTTCAAACTCATTCTTTGACTCTACTCTTTCCTTGATAATCCTTCTCAAATCGCCTACATTATACTTTCTATCCATATATTTGATTTTTTATAATTATAAATATCCTTGAATTTGTGTTAAATACAATCCACGTAGCATTTGTTCGAACATTAGTTGCGTTCTTTTGCCTTTATTTGTCTCAGTTTTTAACTTTTCGTCTATTTCTTTTACAGCATTTACAACTTTTACATTGTCTAAAATACCATGCTCGTCATAGTAATCTATCATACTCTATGTTTTGGTATTGATGTAGAATTATTTTTTCCTCCACCACGCTTCATTGCCGGGCCTAAGAAACTGCTATCTTCAACTTTTGAAGAACCCTTATCGCCTGTAGCATTATATAAATCTCTTCCGTGATTAATTATATCTGTATCACTTTTTTTTTTCTTTTTATCTGTTAAACCTTTTCCATGAATAACAGTATTACCATTACCTTCTGGCTCATTTAGAGTAGATGTTGCGCCAGCTGCCATACCTGAGCCATTACCAATGCTTGAACTAAAATTAATAAGGCCTCCACTGGCTCCTCCTGCCCCTCCAGCTGTTGCTTCTTTTAATATTTTTTTCACAGATTCCTTGATAATTCTATGTAAATCTGATTCTGTAAGTTTAATTACTTGTTTCATAATGTGTTTACTATATTATATATTCTTTTATCTTGTCCAAATGCCCAAGGCATACAACCAACTGCATCTATTGGAATCCATTGGAATGGTTCATTTTCACCGTCTCCTTTTCCTGGTTGATGTTCATCTATTGTGCCTCCTAAAACTGCCATAAAATTCTTTCCAAGGCAGATTCCCCAACGACTTTCATACTCTTCATCACCAATATCGTTTAACAAAGATTGGTCGATAACCAAGCCACTTTCTTCTCTAACTTCTCTAACAGCAGCATCTACTACTGTTTCGTCAAAAATTTTATCCCCTACTTGTCCAGTTGGAACATTATATAAACCTCCATTATTATATCCTCTTCTTTTTCCTCCTAATATGCAAGTATTTCCCTTTTTATCTTTGCAAAAAACATATGTTGCAACTGAATCATATTGCTGTGGTCTTACTTCGTTTTCTAGAGACTCATCAATTTTCTTTTTTTTACCATTCTCGAAAAAATATGTGTAAAGTCTTTTAATCTTTTGTTCAAAATTTTTTCTTGGAACTTTATATTGCAAATAATGCATTGATTTCATATTTCCATCAGCATCATTTGGCTCATCTATATTCTCTTTTTTAGAAATAATGTCTCTATCCATCATTTTGTTCAAGAGAATACTTTTACTGATGCCGTGAGTCTTAAAAAAACCACTTGGCTTTGCATTAATAGGGTCATCCAGTAGGTCTTTTATAAAATTCTTGACTTCAGTAAAAAACTTATAAAAGGTAACTTCTTCCTCTTCGTTTTCTTTTATAAGAATTAACTTATTTTCATTTATATATACCTTCATTATGCTCTTGATACACTTGATTTCCAGAAATTATTTCTTTGCCACAATATCTTGAATAATTCACTTACAACCTCAGAACTTAACTCTTTAACCTTCTGTTTAAATTCACGAGAAGATAATGTAGAGTTTAACTTGCTGCTAATCATAGAATTAACATCAGATTTACTAAGTTCCTCACTTATAATTTGTTGTAATTTCTTCTCGTTTTCGTTCATAGACAATATTTTTATATAAATATCTTTTAGACATAAAAAAACCCCTACTAGTAGGGGTTTCAAACAAAATAACAAAAATAAAAAATCTAAAACGTTGAAAAATTTAGTTCCTTTCGGATACCTTCTTTAATTTATCCATTAAATCACCATCTTGAACAAGACCTTGTTTCCAGTTTAAAAATGCGTCACGAATCTTACCAAGTGTTCTTGAATTAGAATCTGTTAACTGCAAGCCTTCTGACCAAATATAAATACCCTCAGAAGATGGGTCATTAAATCTGAATTGGAAACTTGTATTCATTGATGGAATTTCACCGTTCAATACCAAATCATCTGCATCAGGATAATATAATAATGAATCATCATTGAATTTAACCTGTTCTCCTATTGTTTTAAGAATTGATTCCTCTTGTGATACTCTAACATCACCGAATTGAGGTGTTTTCTTAGTTATAGGAAAAGATTTTTCATGCTTATCATCATTAAATTCTTTATCCTCATTTAACTTTTTTTTTTGATTTTCTGCTTCTTCCATAAGAATCTTTGCACGTGTCAAAAAATTATCTTCTTCCGTAATAACGGTTTCAAGAGGCAAAGGTTTAACTGTTGCCTTTTCAACTTTTGTTCTTTCAACACCTTCTCTTATAGTTTTAAGCATTTGCTTTGTAAAATCTGTTGCCATATTTAAAAATCTATCATTTGTCCATTCCAAAGATAACCAAAGTTTTGGTTAAACTTTCTTATTATTTTCTTAGCGGTACTTTCTTTTTTCTCTTCGACAACTTCTACTTCATCAACCTTTTCTTCAACTGGAGCAATAACAGATGGGTCGCCATTAATAACTTCTGTTTTTGTAACAACTATTTTGTCATCGCTTTTCAATTGTTTAAAAGCACTTTTTACTTCTGTATCAGTAGCTTTTGTTAGGTCATACTCCCCTTTTTCATCTTTAAACTTTTCTAAGTCAACTGTCTCAATTACTGCTGGCTCATTAACCTCTTCAGCAATTTTTGGCAATTGTTCCTCAGTAACCTTTGTAACCTTCTTAGTTTGTTTCTTCGTTGAAGATTTTTTAGCTGCTTTCTTTTCTTCTCTCTTTTCAGCAACCTTCTTTTTTATTTCGTCTTTTTTAGTAGCCATTATAACATTAATTTATAATAAATATTATTTAAATATAAAATCTGCTCCTTCAATAAGCAATATCTCAGACCTTAATTTGTTTAAACCAACCATTTTTATTTGTCTTACACGTTCTTTGGTGATTCCAAGTTCATTGCCTATTTCTTCCAGGTTTTTTTCTTTCTTTCCACTTATGCCATAATATTCTTCTATTATATATCGTTCTCTTTCTGAAAGGACTGAAAGAATTTTATCAATTATTCTTTTTTGATTCTTTTGTAATTCACGTTTTTCTTCATCCTCTTCATTTGAAAGAACCACTTCTTTTTTTGTAACATAATCGTCTTCACTGTCTTTCATGGTTCTATCATTTATAACAGTGTTTAATGAATCCTCTTCTTTCTCAATACTAAGAGTCATTTGTCTTTTCTTTATGAACTCTTGCATTGCGTTTCTCACCCACCATACAGCATAAGAAATAAACTTAACATCCTTATCTGGGTTAAACTTTTGAATTGCTTTCACTAACCCTAAATTTCCCTCAGAAATTAAATCAGAAATTGCTGCACCATTTCCTTTATATCGACTGGCGATATTAAATACGAATCTGAGATTAGCAGTAAGTATCTCATTCTGAGCATTAATATCGCCATTCTTTGCTTTATAGATTAATTCCTTCTCTCTAGCCCTTGTAATTGGTTTATATCTTTTCAACTCATCATAATAGGTTTTAACGGTGGTGCTAAAATCATTAACATATTGGTTTGCCATTAAGTTAAAAAATTTACTAAACATTATTTTTTATAAGAGTAATTTTGCTGATATTATCAACCTTTTCAACAATAACATTACTTGTAGCCCAGGACTTTACTGCATCCAAATGACTTATCATAAATATAAAGTCATAATTTTTTAACATCTTATTTATAAGATTATGGATGTTTTCAAAGTTCTCTTGTGCAACACGTCCAGTTATTTCATCCATCAAAACGAAACTGTTACGTGGTATTGTTGATAACTCTGCAAGTACAGACCTTAATGCTAATGAAGCAGCGGTTAATTCAAATCCGCTTCCACTTGATAAGTCAGACCTAACACCATCTTTAATAAGATAGAACATTACATCGTTCTTAACGTTAATTCCTACTTCCACATCAAAGTCACACACATCACTTAATAATTGAGATAGTTTAGCATTTATAATAGGTAATGTCTTTCTGAATACCATCTTAGAAATACCATTCTTTCCTACCATTTCAAGATATATCTTCCAGTTTCGTATCAATTTTTCCTCTTCTTCCATTTTAGATAAAATTTCAACTCTATCTGAAATGTCCTTCTTGAAATTCTCAATCTCATTTTCTCTATTAAGAATGTTTCTCAAATTAATTTCCTTCTGATTTCGCTTATCCTTTAAGTGAATTTCGTTGTTGTTAATTTGTATTGATAGTTTGTTATTATTATCAATTGCCTCACTGTTTTTATTATACTCCTTCAAAGTATTTCTTGCATCTTTCAATGCTTCCCTTAGTTTAGACATTGATAACTCTAACGCTGCATTTGACATTGTAAGCCTTGACTTCTCATTATACAAATCTCTGTTAGATTTCATTGAATTAATGAGTTTGTCAGTTTCTTCAATTTCCTTGCTTACCTTTTTACCTTCATCTACAATTCTTGAAAGTTCCTTTTCTGTTTCCTTTATTTGCTCTGTATTGTCCACGTTATCAAGTTTCCTTTTACACACTGGACAATATTCGCTTTTCTTAAGGTGCTCCAAGTTGTGACTAACATTTCTGTGTTCAGCAAGCAACGTTCCACGCTTTTCAACTAAACTTGTCAAACTTGTAACTGCATTATCAAACTTTTCAACTGAAAAATCAATTTCACCTATTTCTTTGATTCTTGCATCAGCCTTTTCTACTTCGTATTTCTTTTTAAGACCTTCATTTGTAAGATTTTCAATTCTTGCATTGAGTGTTGAAATATCTACTTTAAGCAAACTCTCATCAACTGCTTGTTTTGACTGAATAAGTATATTCTTATTATTTTCAAGATTTTCAATTTCTTTATCCAGTTCTTTATTAGCCTTGTTGATTTCGTCAATTATCTGCTGATTATTCTTTATCCTAACCTCAAATGCAGTTTTCTCTTGTTTTAATGCTTCGCTATTGTACCTATTTGATAAAAGATATGGTTTTATTTCAGAATTATATTTTTCTCTTGCGTACATATTCTTTTCTTCAATAGGCAGCAAACCAATCCAGCGTGAAAGTATTCTACCTCTTTCCGTTTCCTTCATTCCAATTAAAGAATCAAGGTTTGACTCAGTGATTGACATAATAAGGTCGAAGTCACTTTCCCTACCTAATGCTTCTTTAATAACCTTATTGGTTTTAGCTGTATTTTCTTCTTGTTGGTTATCTATATAATCTTCAAGTTCCTCTCTTCCATCACCTACTATTTTATAGTATTCGACTTTCTGTGTAACCTTACTTTTCTCGCTTCTCTTATCCAAAGAAGGCCTTGAAAGTGTCCTCTTAATTATATAGTCTTCACCATCAATGTTAATGCAGCCTTCAACAATAACACTTGAAGCCTCTGGTTTGTGCTTATTAAATATCTTACTTTGAACTTCTGCCTTTTCTGTTTTTCCAAACAATAGGAAATGCAGCAAATCAATGGCAAATGTAGTTTTACCACTCTGATTTGCTGGCTTACCACTTAACAGAACAATGTCTCTAAGATTTGTAAAGTCAAAATAGTTGTCGGCTCCATAAGACAGAAAATTATCCCATCGTACCCACTTGATAGTATATCTCCTATACTTATCGTAAACTTGGTAATCAATTTTTGCATTTATTTCAGAGTCTATTTTTTTAATTAATTCAAAATCATACCCGTCAATATTATTCAACTTAAGATAATCATTAAACAACTTAACTTGGAAATTTGGGTCTTGAATGTTCTGTATAATATCTTTATTAATTGAAATTTCTGACCCACTTTCATCTGCAAGTGTAAAGTCTGGAATAACTCTAATATGCTCTTTTGGAATAGAATACTTCTTACTTGCTTTCAAGATTATGCTGTTTACTTTATCTTTGGAATAATCATAAGGCGAAACTTTCCAATGAAAAGTAATTCTTGAATTATTTTTTATTTTAAGCATAACTATTTCTTAATTATTCTAATTGTTTTCTTTGGTTTTATTGACTCTTCTGTTTTTTCAATTGGTTTGATGCTTTCTTCGCTGGTTGAAGAACGTTTTTTTGTACTTCCTTTTCTCTTTCCCTCTTCTTTTTCCACTCCTTTAGAGTTACTTTCTTCTGTATTCTCATAATTTTCTATTTTTAAAGGTTTATTTTCATTTTTAAAATTATCTTTTGGTGAAACTCCATATTTTGCAATATTGAAGCCATCACGTAAGCAGTTTGCCAAGAATCCATTTATGTCATCAACTTCGTTCACTTTAACGAAATTCATAATGTCAGATTCTAAGCTTCTTGAAATTTCAATAATCATACTCTATGATGTTTCTACAAATATACAAAAAAAATCTGTAAAAAAATAATTTTTTTTAATTATTATTTAAAAATATTAAATTTTTCATATTTTTTTAAAAAATCCGGATATATTCCGGGTAATATAATAATATATTAATATAATATTATACATGGATAAAGAAGGAAGAAAGATATTATTAGGATTAGATGTAAGTACAGCTTGTATAGGTGTTACTTTATTGCTAGATGATGGGTCTGATTATGGTCAAATAATTGAATTGACCCATATTAGCCCTAAAGTATCTTCCAAAGTTAAAGGAATTGAACAACTTTTTCTAAAAAAACAGATTTTTGAAAAGTTTATAGAAAAGTTTAAAGGAATAGGAATTGATGAGGCTGTTATTGAAGAGCCTCTTTTGAGAAGCAACAACATTAACACTTGCGGAACTCTTTTACGTTTCAATGGAATGATTTCAGATTGTATATATAATGTTCTTGGTATTGTTCCTGAGTATATTTCAAGTTATGATGCAAGAAAATACTCTTTTCCAGAACTTATGGCTATTAGAAAATATGGAAAAGATGGAAAACAATATGAATTTAAGAAAATATTGAATGAAATCACAAACAACAAGTTTGTTCTGTTTGGAAGTTATAGTTGGGAGGTAGATAAGAAAACAGTTATGCAAGGCAAGGTTGCCGAACTATTCCCAAATATTGAATGGGTATTCGATAAAAAGGGAGAACTTAAAAAAGAGAACTTTGATGCATCAGACTCTTATGTTGCTTGCCTCGGTTATCTCAACCAACAGAAATTTGGAGAACTAGACTTTAAAGTGACAAATATAGAAATAAAGCACGTTGGCGAAGAAGTATGTGAACAATCAATTATTGAATATGATGTAAATTATTGGAATAAAACTGTTCATAGAACTACTTACGTAGACCACGAAAAAAGCGAGACCAGATAAGTCTCGCTTTTATTATTTATTGCCATTTTCCATTTTCATACTTTGCGTGATTTTCTCTATCACCTCTATAGAATTTATCATAATCAGCAGTAAGTTTATCCATATTTTTTAATGCTTTTCTAGATGCTGAATTATAAAATGGGCCTTTGCCTTTTATAGCATCAGATACCTCATCATTTGACAAATCATACTGTTTCATTATTCTTGGTCTAATATCTCCTTTAAATCTTTGCCACTGGTCAGTTCTTTTACGCCTTAAACCTTGAGGTAATTTGTCATTCATTGATTGACTACCGGCAAGGTCTGCTGCATTTGCTACAGTTCTCCAGTCAATTTCAGCCAAAACGCCTTTAACTGACTCTCTGATAATATCTTTTAATTCAGTCTCAGTTACCTTTACTTGGTTTTCACCAACCATGTTATTTGTCGGCTGCTCATTGAAATCAGTTTTTTCAAATTTATCCTGGAAATCTGACATTTCTTTCTTTGAACTTCCACGTTTTGCTAAACTATTAATAGCGTTATTGTAAGTTGAAGCATCACCTTTGTTCAATGACTTTTTTGCTGCTAAAGCCATTTTTGCTCTAGTTGCTTCTTTATCTCCATATTCTTTAAGTATGTTCCTAACAGCACCTTCAATAACCATTTTTAACTCTGATTCTGTTAACTTCATTTCTTTTTTCATATTTTTAGATTCATTCTTATGCATTTCATCATGCCAACCATTAGCATGAGAATCAGTTAGATTCTTATACTTACTAGGACTATAAAAAGTATCATTGCAGCCATCAACAGTCTTTGTAGATAATGAAGATTTCTCTCTAGCCTTTTCTGCATATTTTCCTACTTCATTACCTTTCTTAAAACCGTCTTTTTTAAACTTTCTTGCCCTTAAACGTCCTAATGCGTACTGACCTTTCTCAGTATCTCCAATTTCATTAATTCTTTCCATATTTTAATAATTCCAAAGCCAAAGTGCCTTTTTCAAGTATTCTACCTGAGAATCGGTTAAGTTATCTTTATCCAAAGACATATCCTTCCACATTTCTCCCTGAGTATCATCAAGTGAATGCTCATCAAATCTGTGGGTGTCCTCTGTAATCGCTGCTGATTCCTCGCAAAGATTTGTGTAATAATAATGCTGTGAATAGCCATAAACTACAGGCTCATAATCAAGCATCATTTCCATTCCTCTAAGCAAATCGCTATCTCTTATTACTTTTTTCTTATCCATTTCAAAATAATATTTTAAAATAAATATCTGTCCCGTTTTGTTTTTTCGTTTTTTTTATGTATATTTGCGGCCAAATAATAAAAAGTTATGGAACTCGAATTAAACAAGTTATACAATATTTTGGAATCATTCTTGGGAGAATGTAAAAGTGGATTTGACGGCAAGAATATGCAGTTGCAATTCCCATGCCCAAGATGTATCGAAAATAAAGGCGAAAAGGAGGCTAGAAAGTATAATCTTGAGGTTAACTTATCAAAACAGTTATTCAGATGTTGGTCGTGTTGTGATGAAGGAGAAAGTATGAGTGGTTCTATCCTCAAACTCATAAAACTATATGGAAATGAGGAACTTTTGAAAAGTTACAAAGAAACAATTCATTCTCTGAGAGAAAGTAAAATGTATAAAATGAATTTCTCAGACGATGAATTTAATATTGACACTAAATCAATTGAAATAGATGATTTAATGCTTCCAAAATCATTTAGACCATTAAGAAAGGATAAATATTGTCCTAAGAAAGTAATGGAATATTTAAATGGTAGAGGCATTGGTTGGGATATAATAGAGAAATTTAACATGGGGTATACAGAGTATGACAAGGATAGTTTTATGTCATCATATAGAGTGTATATACCTTCATATGACAAATATGGCGATTTAAATTATTGGACTGGAAGAGATTATCTTAATCGTGATAATGTGGTTAAATATTTCAATCCAAAGGTTGAAAGAAAGAATACAATATTTAACGAAGAAAAACTACAATGGGATGCTGATATAACGCTAGTGGAAGGCCCATTTGACCATATCGTTGTTCCAAATTCAGTTCCATTGCTGGGAAAAGTTATAAATAAAGAGTTTAAATTGTATTGGGATATAATTAAAAATGCTAACGCTAATATAAACATATTCCTTGATGGTGATGCCTATGAAGCAGTAAAAGCAATATATAAGGAATTAAATCATGGAAATTTATATAATAGAATAAGATATATTCCTGTTGAACAAGAATTAGACCCATCGAAAATATATGAATTATATGGATATAGAGGAATTGTAGAATATTTAAAGTCAGCAAAAAAAATTGAGGAAATACTTTTGTAGTACTTCCTCATTTTTTATAAAGCCTGTAATATTGGTTCTGTTATGTTTCTTCCTTGTCTATTAAATTGGTTTTTATTATTATATACGAAAGTATTTAAACCCATTGGATGATTGTATATATCACGAAGCATGTTATATATATCTTTATGCTCGTTAAAATAAGATTCAATATCATTAATAGGTAATAATATATCTATTCTAGTAATATATTTTGCTATATTATGTACCTCGCTTGTGTTTGAAAACACCCTATCTTCATTTTCAACATATGGTTGAATTTGTCTTTCGTAATCTTTGGCATACCCACCAGGTCTTGTATAATAGTTTTTATAACTTTCGCTATTTGAACCTTTAAAGAAACTGACAGATTTAGACACAAAGTTATTGTTAAATTTATCAGTATTCAATTCTATTCTCACATCAAAAGCAGGAGAAAAGCCAAATCTACAATCACGAACTCTTGTTGTCGATAAATAATATGGTAAGTTCCTACCATATTTTATATTCAACATCATGTCTCTTCTAGAAGGTTTTGAAAACTTTATTGTATCTGTATCAATCATCCTATGTAGGCTTGCTAAGTCTGTAAAATGATATGCTCTTTGAGATAATGATTCCTTTAGGATTTTTTTGGAAATTGAATTAAAGTCAAAACTCTCATCAAGTTTTTTAACTTTTTTTATTCTCATATTTTCCTTATCAAATATAACGTATATATCTTTATATTTGCTTCCAACAAAGCCAAATGATTTAACTATTGCAGTTAGTCTTTTCATTGCATCTTCCTTTGATAATCCCAAAAGTTTCACATAGTTTGTTTCCATCATCCAGAAAGATTCTTTAAAAGAGCCATCTGTACCACTCATATCAATAAAATCTCTTGATATGCCATGACTTTCAATATCTTCACAGAATTTTTTGAAGATTTCATCACCCAATTCAGTTGTTTCAAAATCAAGGAATTTTGAATCGTCAGGTAATTCGATGGTATAAATTTTATCTCCAAAATCATGCGCAAACTCAAGGTCGGTTGTGAAATTGAATCCCCAACCGTACATTGTCATTGATATTCGTGCCATATCAAACTCTTGAAACTCATTTCTAGAGCCATGATAAAGTTCTATTTCGTTATTCATGTAAATTAAAGCAATCCTCTATATTAATGTTGATTTTTTCTCCATTCTCATCAAGCAGAACATATCTTGGTATACCGTTTTTTTCAACAAACCAATTAACCTTACTATATGGATAGTATTTTTCAATTGATGACCATGTTATATCTGTTTCGCTATACATACTTCACTAATTTTAAAAATATTATTTATTTTGAGAATTAATATAGTCAATTATACCTTCAATATGTAATCTAACAACGCCATGAACTCCTTCATCTGATGTTAAATATTTTAAGTCATCTTTGTTATCGTAGAAGAAATTTTCAGTCAATACTGCTGGGCAATAAGCCTTTTTAATAATATAGAAATCTGCTTCCTTGTCTCTATCTCCATCAGTCCAATCTTCTCTTATCTTTCTTCCAGAAAGATTGGTATCTGCTCTCTTATAAAGAAATTCAGCCAAAGTATCTGACTTTGTTTTTCCTCTTGTTGTATATGCTTCCCATCCTTTACCAGTCATCCATTGAGAACCATCACCAACTGCATTTGCATGCACAGATATTAATAGTACGTTACCTGCACCTTCTTTATTGCAAATTGTGTTTATTCTACGTATTCTTTCAGATAAAGAAACATCTTTATCCTCAGGAACAACAAGTCTTGCGTCATATCCCATTGATACCAGTTTATCTACAATCATATGAGATATAACCCTATTATATTTCCATTCACGGAATCTTCCACCATTGGTGAATTCTTCTCCAACATTGATTGTATCATCAAGCTTTGGAGAGAATTTACCATTTTTTTCAGTTGTACTGCCATGACCATTATCAATAAGAATAATCATTGTTTCAAATATTTTATTTAATTATTATACTTTAGTTTTATCTCTTTGCCAAGTATGTGCTTTAATGTAGCACTTTCCTTCATTTGTCATATAACTTATTTCAATATCTATTCCTCTATAAGTTCCATGAAATTCATTAACATCGCCAACAAAATAATACCATCCGTTGTTCGTTTCGCTTTTTTCTATTCGTGCATTAGTTATAAAACTTGGGCAACTAACTATTTCAAATGAATTTTCATCATAGTCAACATTCTTATTCTTACGATAATATAGACATATAACTTTATCATGTAAAGCTGGGCCACTATCAAGTATATATGATGTATTCAAAGCCAATGGACAAACAGAAGGAGTAGGTTCAGGAGTAGGAGTTTCTGGATTTGCTTTTTGACTAATTGAAACTGTTTCTTCACATCCTTCACTTTCCCCATAATTATATGTAACTTTAATTTTTGCTACCCTTTCTTCTCCATCATTTTTATCAACAAATCCTGCTATTCCTTTAGAAATATATTCTAAATCGTGAAGCCACGAAACGCCATTTAAAACTTCAATTGAGACGTTTGAAATTGGGCAATAAGGTTCTGTGAAATAACAAACAGTCATTTTTACATCACCATTTGTGCCTCTATAATCTATATAATCAGCAGACTCTATAATGCCTGTTGTGCATATACATGTTTTACAAGGGCCTTTTTCTTGCGTGACAGTTATAACACATTTAGAATCACTATCATCAGACGGATAATTAAATATAATCTCTTTTTCCACATCTTCAAAGTTTGGAGAAATTGTATATTCTTTTTCTATTTCTGATATTTTTACAGAATCAACGCACCCTTCTATATCATATTTAGTAGTTGATGTATAAGGTATGCTAACATTAATTTTTCCGCCACACTTACTAATTGTAGTTGGGTAAATAATAGATTGCTGATAAGCATATGTTGTTGTTCCTTCTCCGCATGTTTCAGGCTTACATCTTGTAACTTTCACAACCTTTTTTTCTGTAAGGCCACAGTCAACGCATTCAAACGTGACTGTGCCTTCTAAATCTCTTTCTGTAAACGATGATGCAGAATATACCTTTATCTCTACTGGTTGGCTACCAACGCCTTCACTTGGATAAATACTTATCCACTCAGGTCTATTTGTGTAAGCCTTCCATTTTAATTTATTATCTTGTTCCATAAATCTAAAAAAAAATTAATTTGAGCCATTAACAACAAATATAAATTTATCGTTAGTAATTAAGTCACCATCTTTATATCTTATATAAATGTTCATTGTGGCTGATTGTTCAGATTCTTGAATATTTCTAACGAATGATGCTTTTAATTCAAATCTACATTTACCAGTGCCATCTTCAATAGGCGTGCAATATGTAGAAACAGAAATATTATTAATTACCGGTTGTGTACCAGTATCTCCGGAAACAATAACCTTAACACATTCTTTGGCATTATATGGAACTTCTACATAACCAAACGTTATAGCTTCTGTTGTCTCATTTACATGATACCTATTACCATCTTCACCACTAATTATTCTAACTTTTTCTTCATTAAAATTTATTGATGTATTAATGCCACCTGTTTGTTTAAAGCAATCACAATCTTTGTGAAGTTCTTGTGTTACAGTGAAATCTATTCCACAGTATCCAACTCCACCTTCAGAGACTTTATTGCCGTTTTTATCTATTCTTACCAATTTAACTTCTTCTATTCCTTGAGAATTTATAACATTTTCAGCCCAAAAAGCATAAAAATGCGCTGTTCTTGATGCTACTCCATCTGGAAGGTCATTAAATACTATTTGTTGCGAATCTCCTGTTGCACCAGGAAGGCTATGAACAAAATCATACTTTGGAGGAAACTGCGAATTCTCAGTGAATAAACATACATATTCTTCGTTAGAGTCTACAGTACCATTTCCATCAATATCAATGTCAGAACAATGGCAACCTTCATCTGTATTTTCATCACAAGACAAATAAAGTTGAATTAAATCACAAGGTGGCGCAGATATTTCTATATAATGGTCATCATTGCACCCTGTCTCGTTTATATATAAAGTTTTATTTTTATTTTTTATATCTTTGAAAAAATCGTCACAATTACAATTACTTTTATTTACATTAATTTTAAAAGTACAGCATTCTGTTTCTTCATTTCCAGATTCTCCATAATAAAATCCTCCATGTAATTCAATACCACTAGTTGGCAAAATAATATCTTTATTATCTAAAGTGATTTTAACAGTTGAAGAATCTTCCAATGTTACTGTAAACAACCTTTGATTATTTTCATCAAGATAATCGAAAGATTGGCCAGGATAAATTTTTGTTTCTCCGTTTAAAATGTATATGCTAATACATCCTTTAAGAGCGCTGTAATATTTAAAAACATCAGTTTTACCAGTAGTATCATTTATATCTATATCAATGTTAAACGTGTGTTCATAAGAGCATAAACTATATTTATCTAATCTGCTACAATTACATGCGTCTTGTTGCACAATTACATCAAGTGGGTCACAATTTTCGTATTCTCCATTTTCATTTTTATGCCTAGGAACTATCACAGCCCCAATAGAATCTAATGTTATACGATATTCTTGTTGAAGTATGGAAAATAGTGTTATCTTAACTTTATTTTCATAGATTATCTCTATTTTAAATAAGTTTGCGCCATCCTTTATATATGTATATTCTGTACTTTCTGTATATTCCCCTTCGCTTTCGCCTTTAATTTTTATAATTAAATCTATGCAACCTTTTAAATTATCATTAAATAGCTCTACTTGTTTAGTTGTATCATTTTCTCCTAACTTTATTGTAAACTTATTACTATTTGGATTTAAATAATATTTATAATAATCAGTATAAGTATCGGTAAAGTAACCGCTATTAAAATAAGGGTCTTTCAGTAAATTACAAACACATGCAGTGTCATAAATTTTTCTTTCAAAACTTAAATCTTGGCATTCATTCCAATTGCCAGATTCCTTTTCATAATACCCAACAATAAATTTAAGCATCGGCGGGTCTGGATAAGGTTCATATTCATCAAACTTTATTGTATTTCTATGAGTGTACATATAGAAAACAAGATAAAATACTTCTCCACCAGACCAATAATCTAGTTCTTTTTCTACTCTAACTTTAAACCAATTTTTATCTTCTCCCCATTCATCTTTATAAGTAACATATTTCCACTCAACGCCATCTTCATCTAATACTTGGCCATCAATTTTAATAACAGGACAATTTGTTATTCCAGTATTAATTGCAATTTTGTATCTTTTATTATTTTCATCATGTTCAAATTGTTCGTTTAATGGTTTATTATATGAAATTAATAATCTATTATATTGATATTCTTCATCTTCTTTTTCAATTGTAAGTTTAGTTTTAATTTCATCACAGTCACAATTTGGACATTTTTCTTGAATTATTTCATATTCTTTAGGTTCACAAATCCATCCGGTACCTGCTATATAATGTCCTTCACTATCATACTCAGGATTACAAACAGGAGTTACTTCAATAGTTCCAAGTTTTCTTTCTTCAGTAGGACTTCCTTCTCCAACATTTCCATATATTTTGACTGCATAGTTTTTCGGATATGTTCCATACATTTCGCCATTAGAGGTTTTATCTCCTACTGTTATATTAGTAATTAAATCTTCTGCACCTTCAGGATGAGTGTATTTAGTTATTAAAAGAATCATATTTTTATGTATTCCTCTAAATTCCATAATACATTTTGGATTTCTTACAGTTTGTGAAGGAATTGTTGTACCAGTGCATGGCACTTTATCAATTATTGGATTTGTTTTGTTATTAACCTTATCAGGTATTATACAATCACAAGCGTCAGGGTCTATTACAATTTCAAAGTCTTTTCCGGAGCATTTTAATGCCTCTGTAGAGCCATCAGCTAAAAGATATACATTACCTGCAAACCCAAAAGGAGAATCTATCTCTGGATGGCTTCCAACCTTTGCATAAAAATAATAAGTAGCATAATTTCCTTCACTATCAGTCTGTCCTGTTGGTACACTTAAAATACTATTTTTTTGTTCTCCTTCGTGCTCTTCATAAACAAACCCATTATATTGCTCTATTTCTTCTTCAGTAGGTCTAATAGTTAATGTACTTTGTTGGTATCCAAATAATTTACCACATGATTTAATTAATTGGCCATTGGTTCCAAATATACCGGCTGTTGCCTTGGCTACAGCAACAAAATCTCCATGAGTTCCAACAGTTGGTAAAGTAACAGGGTCTAAATTACTAGATATTCTTGTTACTTCTATGTTTTTACATTCGCAACCTAGTTCTTTCTGCGTTATTTCTATAGGAGTACAATCTTGCCAATCAAGTGCCAAATCTCCATTTATATCGCAATTACGACTTGTTTTAGATAAATTATATCTAGGAGAAAAAACATAAGTAATTGGAGATAGATTTTCGTTTTCACCTATATCTTGTGTTAAACGCATCTCTCCGTTAAGCAATTTCAAATTACTTAACTCTGTCTCAGTACCATCGGGCTCAATTTTCTTTACTAACACCTGTATACAGTCATCACAATCTTTGCATGATGCCCCCTGTACAAAACTGTAATTTCCTATTAATGTATTTGCTGTTAAACCACTTTGCGGTATTTGATAAGTTTCTTCGTCAATTTTAACTAAAGCAGATGATTTAAAAACAAATTTAACATCATCACAATTGCAATCAACTCCAGGTTGTACTATTTCTTTTTCAAAACAAGTTTCTTTGTTGTTTGCATCCTGACCATACATTAGTGTAAATTTAAAAATTTTAGCACCTCTTTCGTCATTTGGAAGTATATTTCTACTTGCAGGCAATTTAATTTCGCCATCTATTAATCGTAAATTATAGGTACTACCACCAGGATATATTGGCACTAAAGTGGCTTTAGCATAATCAATGGGACAATTACCTTCTTTAACTGTATAAGTTCCTATAGTTCCCCCCTTTTTAACACCAAATGTTGATATACATAGGCTGTTTTTTATTTCTGCCTCATCAAACACCTTTTTACAATCGCATACAAGGGCATCTTGCGTTATGGTGTATTCAGGACATGTATTTCCGTCATCTCCACCATCAAACTTTAAATCAACAATATAATTAACTGTATGTAATTCTTTATTTGCATTTATATTATAATTTAACTTAATACTTTGATTTTCTATTTTTAATGCTGTTCCTGTTTCTTCTCCCTCTTTTCTAATGGTGGCTGACATAAGATTAGAATTACAATCAAGTTTTTTCTTTTGAAAAGTGGCAATTGTAGTGCCTGCTGCTAAACCTTCATCTTTAACAGTATCAACAACTTGGTTAAATGTCCAATTTTCGCAATCACAAGCGCATCTGCACACTTTTATTTTCTTTATAATATCATCACCTTCAAGTGTTTTACAAGATGTACATTTTATTTCAACAAAGCCTTCAACGCTATCTGCTCGTCTATCAGAGTTTTTAACTTCTATGTTAATATTAGAGTCACCAGCGCCTTGTGATGGACTAATTGTAACCCATCCTCCTGCTCCATCTATTCTATTTCCATTATTATCTACAGCTTTTGCTATCCAACTAAGGTCATTCCTTACTATTTCTCCCATTATATTGTTGTTTTAAAATCTATTATTGTAACATTTATTACTATTTCTTTGGAGTAAATTTAAACGTTCCTCCTTCACATGTAATATTTCCATTTGGGTCAATGCTAGTATATTCACTTCTTCTGTCTTGCGGCAAAGTTATTTCTTTTGTTTTTGGAGTGCATATCTTATCTCCATCACAGCTAACAGAAAATTTAAATATATCGCCATCTACTCCACATTTTTTATTGCTTTCTACAAAACTAACTACCGTTGTAAATATTCCGGTTGATTTTTCACTTTCATTTCCTATGCTAAATTTAGACTTATCACCACTAGTATTCAAAAAACTTCCCCTTAAACAATCATATAAATTTGAATCTTTTATTGCCTCTGTTTCATCTGCAATTGAACTATATGAAAGATAATATGTAAATGTAATATCTCCACCAGTATAAGGTATAGACGAACTATCTGAAGTGAATATTATATAAGCACATTTTCCACAATCACCTGTAGGAACGGAAATTTCTCTAGTTACTTCTTCAGTACTTCCATCTGTCTTAGTTAGTATTGCTTTTACGGTTGCTTTTAAATTTGTAGTACCTGTATTAGCTACCCAATTAAGTATATTTCCATCTGTAAAATAAAAAAACTCGTTATTATCTACAGAATAGCTAACCATATTATCAGGTATCATTACTGTTTCAGTATTTCCATTATCAATTTCTACCTCGTCATTACATATAGTTTTTCCTGTTGATTTAGAATATGAAATTTTTAAAGTACCTTTGTGGCTAAAAGCCATAGTACCAGCGTCACAATAAATTGGATTTGTAACTTTGCATTCATCCCCAAAATCAAAATTACTATATGTTTCCTTTTTTTCTCCTTCTTTAATTATAGTAATAACGTCATCTTTATAAGTTCCATCACTTTTTCTAAGGCCTAATTGCTTTATTATTTTATCTTTGTAAATACTTATGTCTTGTTTATATTCTACTCTAACAGTAACAAATCTGTCTGCTCCATCGTTCTTTTTAAGGACTAAAGATGTTTCACCATTATTATAAATAAAAGTAACATTAACATCATTTAATGTTAAATTTTCAGTAACAGGTTCCATTCTGGAGCCATTATCCAATATATATACAGTTGTTAAAACAATATTTTCAATGTTTACTCCTGTATTATCATTATTTGATATACCTCCCTCGCATGGTTCTACGGTAACACAATTATCGCAGTCTTTTCCATTTATAGTATAATTAATAGAAACCTCAGATGAATCAATTTTAGGAACGCAACGTGTTATTTCTTTCTCAATAACTTTATCGTCTGTAACTATTTTTATAGAGCCTGTTTCTTCGTCATATGGGCTTGTTGCTTCGAATACATATATTGTTATTCTATCGCCTGCTTCTCCTGTTATTTCTGTACAACGGTTTTGAAGCCATTCTTCCCAACTAACATCACCAACCTCGCAGAAAGAAATCCACTTTGTCTCGGTACTAGCAGTCCAAATATTCTCCATTTTTAAAATAATTTTTTAATATAAATATTTCTCTATCTAATATTTTTTTTGTATATTTGCAACAAAGTTAAAAAGATAACATGATACGTAAAATTATACATTTAGCTGATATTCATATAAGGCCATTCCTTAGAATGGATGAATACACTTTAAAACTTAATGAATTAAATGAAAAAATAAAGGAAGAAATAAAAGGATATAACTACGATGAAATAAGAATTGTAGTTTCAGGGGATATTGTACATTCTAAAAACAGCATTAGCAATGAATTAATAGCATTTGTTTCAGCTTGGATTCGTCAATTGGAACAATTTGGAAAGGTTGTTGTGATAAGTGGAAACCATGACCTAATGGTTGGCAATATGTCACGAATAGACACATTAACAGCAATTTTTACAGCATCACAATTTGAAAACTCAATTCATCTTGATTCATATCTTGGCTATGATAGTGGTATAATACATGATGATAATGTAACATGGGCATTATATTCAATATTTGCAGATTATAGAAGACCAAATATTGACCAAGCAAAAAAAGACTTTCCTGATAATACTGTTATTGGACTTTATCATGGAACAATTGTTGGGGCGACACTTAATAATGGAACTGTAATTGATTCAGGAGTATCATGCGATACTTTTGAAGGATGCGATTTTGTTGCAGCGGGAGATATTCATAAAAGGCAAGAAATAAAAAGGGGAGACGTGAAAATTGTATATCCTGGTTCATTAATACAACAAACGTTTGGAGAGACAATAACTCAGCATGGATTTGTTGTATGGGATTTGGAGAAGAAAGAACATAAATTCGTTGACTTATCAAATGAATATGCCCTCTACGATTTTGAAATAAAATCAATAGAGGACATAGATAATGATAAAGAAATATTAATCAATTATTAGAATGGACAAAGCGTTATTAAAACGATAGTTAAGCCGTTAAGTGTTATATCACGTCTCCATTCAGATACCGTAGTATATGATGTTCCTAATCCTATTCTTGTATCTGTTTCCTGTCCGCCACTACAAGTTTCATAGTTATAAGACACATGCCCTTCACCTGAAGGATTATAGCATATAAATCTTCCGTTTAAATTAACATTGTCTCCATTTTTAAATGTTCCTACAGATTTTCCAATATCAAAAGAACAATAGATAGGCCCAAGATTTGTAACAGGTTCATCTGTATAAGTAGAGAATGGTTCGTAACATTTACAACCTACATAAACATTCCACTTTAAATGGAACACGAATTTTGATTCAAAATCGTCTGATTTAATATAGTGTTCTATAACGTCACTACTGCCAGTAAAATAACTATCTGTATAAGGTTCTGTATCCTTAAGCCTAAATTCTCCAAGTGTTGTAGTTTTAGTATCATCATTTCTAGTGTACATACCAACTAATGATACAGTTTTTTCCAATGTTATGCTATATATTGTTGAATCATTACAATGAACATAAACAGGGTCATTTTTAATTGTGACTTTCCAACCAGGAGCAACACACACTAATCGTAAATTATCTCTATTTTCGCCAGGATTTAATTTATAATCCTTTATTTCAGTGTGTGAAAAGCCTACTTCATATTTATAATCATAACTTTTTATAGTACCATCTGGATTTAGTTTATCCTCACTAACCACATATATTATTACGTCTTCAGCCCAAGTATTATTAAATTGAACTTTAAATATGCACTCTTTTGCTGCTTGAGTTATTTTTATAACGTAGTCGCACACTTCTCCATTAACTAATATCTTTGCATAAACATACTTTTCAACGTTCGTTTCATTTTCTTCAGCTGTTTCAAATGTAATGCCGGTTGTCGTTAATACGGGTTTTTTTAACCAACTAGGCATAGTCACTTCTTTAGCAAGACTATTATCAATATTATCAAAAAAAGCAACATTATAGGATAATGTACAATCCTTGCCTGAAAGTTTTAAAACATAATTTTTATTTTTTGCTGATGATAATGTAACTTGATTTATTTCTTCTTTTCTTAAATCTTGTATATCATCGCAAGTGCAATATTTTGTCTGGCAATTAGTACCGGCTGGAATTGTAATAATTTTTTCAATATGACAATCATAATCATCAGTATATTCTATTTTGTAAGACCTATCTTGAGTTGTATCATTTTTTGGAAATTTCACTTCCAGAGTTTCACTATTTACTCCCTCTGTCATTAATATATCATATTTACCTGTACTAACGTTGTATAAATGTACTTCAAAACTTGACATAAACAATATGTTTTATTAGATTATTATATTTATAAATATAAATATAAACAATAATGGGAAATTGGTCATTAAAAGATAGCAACAATAATGTAATATGTTCATCTACAGCTAGTGAATTTTCTTTTGAATATCCAGAAAACAAAGGAGAAAACCCTGTTACTTATAAAGTAATTTATGAAGACGCGGATTGTAGTAGCGAAGCAACTTTGACTGTTAAATCATGCTATAATCCACCACCCGGTCCTGGACCTGAGCCACCAGTGCCTTGTAAATTTACAATTAGGTCAAATGTTGAAGGTGCTAAAGTTACTTGGTATGTTGATAGTAAAATTGTAGCCGAAGGAACTATACAAGATGGTGTTGCAACAATAGAACTGTATGATGTTGAAAGTGTTACAGTTAGTATATCAAAAAAGAATTATGAATTTAATCCATTTAGAGGAAGTATAGATTGTAATGGAGAAATAAGATTAGATGGAACTGAAAAAACAAAGTGTATTGACGCAGAATTTAACGCAGAATTTACTTTAGAAGGATTGAATAAATTTGATTTATACGAAAATAAACTAGGTGGCATATCTGTTGACTTGGATGGGCAAGTTGACTATTGGTATCCATATTGCACCGGCTATGAATTAGATAATGTATTTCTTACTTTAGATTGCTCTAATAATGCTTGCTCAAATGCAGAAAGGTCTAAAAAAGTTGATATTACGTCTGTATATTTTGGAGAGGCTAATAATCAAAATAGATTGGACGGCGATATTAGCATTTCAAAGGTACTTAAAAGTGGCATAGAAGTTTCTGAAACTGGAGAACCTTATGGCTTAAGAATTTTACAAAACATACAACTTAATGTTTGGTGGGGTTGTAATAATGATGGAAGTAATTATGCTAATAGAGTTGAGTTTACTGTTACTAAGGTTGTTGAATATGATAATTCAACATTAAACATCTATCTTCAATCTAAATACAAATATAATAATACTTATATAGAAGCACAATTAGATGTAAGTGTACAAGTTCAAGGAATAACTTGTTATTTAAAGTTGACAAATTTAGAATATCTATATAACTAAAAGTAAAAAAAGGTGATACTACAATGTATCACCTTTTTTTGATTAATTTTATTTTAACAATATTTTTACCTCCACAATCATTATCAGGTATAATTTTTACTTCCCCGTCTTTACCTGAAGATATAATCATTATTTCATTGTTATTGGTTATAAATTTTAAATCTGTTGATTCTACTTTCCATCCATTATAGCATCTAACTGAAACAAAAAAGACTTCTCTATTTTCTTCGTATTCAAAGAATATTATTTTTTCATCATTACAAATTCTATATTTTGGTTCAGTATCAATGTAGCAAAGATTGGCTAAATATACAGGCAAATCTGGATATTTGCATCTTTCATCGCCATAAGAAAAAATGACTGTCCCATTGGCATTTGTTACATCTTCAGGTATTATAATATCAACAATTTCACCACCTTCTCCATCATATTTTGAAAGCATAAAATTCCCAATAACTTTACAACTCCAATATGTATTTGTATCTACATTTATAGAGTAATCGCTTGTAAGAGTAGCACTAAATGTATACATAATCTTTAATTAGGTAAATTTATAGTTATTGGTTGGCTTATATTATATGTGGTTTCTGTGGCTATTAGTTTAACTTTTGAAACTCCGTTTTTAACTGAAATCTGTAAAGGAGGGCCTTGATTTATTACGTTAACATTTCCATTATCGGTATCAACTGTCCATAATAAATTTCCTTGCTCAGAAAATTCTCTTTCTATAGCATTACATTTAGTTGTTTGGAATTTATTTATTACTCCAGCACATGCCAATCCTATTTCATATGTAACATACGTAGTATCATTTTTATTTAGTTTAAATGTAACATTTCCCTTGCATTCAACTTCTTTGTTGTTAGGATAAATAGAACAAGTTACTGAGCCTCCAGTTTTCTTAGTAATGTAATTCTTAATACAATCAATTGAGAATATAGTTTCAACACGTACTGGTTCAGATTCTTCATCAGCATTAGTTACATAAACGTTTGCCGATGCGTCATATTCTTTATCGTATATTTTAGCAGTGACTTTTATAGGATAAGTTTCTCCCTCATCTAATATTGTTGTTTGGGTTGGCGTTTTAAGAACGAAATCAGTACAAGGTGTTCTTACGCTATCTTCAACCCAGTAGACTCTATTTTTAATTGCTTCTTTCAAATCTAAATATTTTTGAGTACTGCATCCATCAATTGTAACGTCATCTACTCTCAATTCCAACTGATGAATAACAACTGAAGCATTTTGGTCTAGACAAACAATATCAAATAATTCAGTTCCTTTTTGCCTAAAAAATACGTGTCCCCTTGTTCTTTTAACTTGTTCTGTATTTTTATATGCAATAATAATTATGCTTGATTTATCATCATCAACCGTCTCGCAGGATTTACCATCCTCCGAGACAATTACACCCGGTTGATTTTTTTTAAAAAAAGCCCAAGGAGCATCATATATTATAGCTCTCCAACCTTTACCTTTTTTCATCAGTTTAAATTATTTTTTATTATCAGTTGGGCAAGGCTTAACGTCAGGTTCGCACCAATCTTCCTTATCCCTTGTTGTATACTTAACTCTCCATATAACGGTAGAAGGTATCATTTGTTCCAAGTAAGGTAATATAACAGAATCTATGTACTTAATTTCTTCTAACCACTCTTTAGAATATTCGTGTCTATTCTTTATAAAGAATTCAATTTCAATTCTCTTTGTGTTTACAATTTGGTCTGTTACGTTATCAATCTTACTTTCATCATACCCATTTTCCCAAGTATCAGTTTTACTATTGTAATGTTCTGCATATTCTCCAAAGCTGTCATAAACGCTTCCATATTTAAGATTTTTAATCAAAAGTTTACCTGTAGAATCATCTATTTTAGACTTTCTAAATATGTCAGTCAATTTATATGAATCGTCTCTTACAACACATTCATTGCTAATGTTATCAAATTGAGAAGCATTTGCCTTTTCTCTCTTTTCAAAGCAAGACATATTCTTTCTTGAATCATTACATGTTTCATCTATTTTTGAAATGAGTTTACCAAAGAAGTGGCATTTGCTATCCTCTCTTAAGAATTTGTCATAATCTGGTTCGCAAACATCTCTATCTATAAGGTTAGTGAAACCTAAATCTTCTATTTCATAAGTATACTTATCATCATATTCATCATATAATCTATAGTCTATCAAATCTTCATCTATTACTGTTTTGAAAATCTTTTGGAAGTATGTCAAATATTTGTGACCGTTGTCATACATCATATGACCAGTATGAGGATTATTACCTTTTCTATAGTCAGTTATTGTATTAATCCTATAATATTCATACTCATCATCTTTCAGTTGTTGCCATCCGAGAACGCTTAATTCATTATAGAAATCAACATTATTAAGTCTGAAATAATTTGTATAATTATCGCCTTCCATATATTTACCATTTTCAAAAATAGTAAATGTGCTTATAGAGTTATCTTTTGAATATACATCTATATCGTATACTTTTTTCTTTTCTTTAGTGTTTTCATCTTCCACTTCTTTTTGTAGGATATAAATTTTTACTTCTCTATTTTCATAATATTCATCTAGTAAATCTATTCTTTCTTTATATCCTGCTGAATATGGATTACTTACAACAACATAATCAGTAAATAATTCATTACCTACAGACATTGAATGATTAGATACAGGAACATAGAAGAAGCTGTATCCTCTTTCTGCTTCGTTTTCATTAAACTCTGTATAAAGAGGGTACAAATATCCATCTATTACAGCATATCTACCTGTCAAATCAGTCACTTGACAAATATCTCCGCTATGCGTTGCTATTGAAGGATTAGACAACAGCTCACCAAGCGTTTTAACTGTTTTAATGTTTTTAACTGTCTCTGTGAATAACGCTTTATTCTTCCTATTATCTGATTCATAATCTTCAGGTATTATATTATTATATACATCAAATACAAACGGTTTCTTTTGCAGCCATCCACCATCCATCTGATAATATGGATTTCCATCATAAATACCATTTGTGTTAAAGTGAGGGTATAGATGTCTTAATTCGTTTCCGTTAAAGTCAGTTTCGTTTCTATATGAAACAGGCAAACCTTGATATGCTATATATTCTCCGTTTTTGTATGATGGAGTATCATATGTAACAAGTTTTGTCGAATTAATCCAGTCATATTTATACATATTTTTCTCAGGAAGCCATTCATCATCTTCTCTTGTTGTGAATAATGTGTATTCCCTTATATCATAATCATAAAGTCTATAAAGTTTATCTTCATAATTTTTATAATATGTTTTACCCAAATCAGTTGTAGCTAAGCAACTTCCTTTTTCTGCTGTTAAATTTATTATGTTTGATAATGAACAAGAATTTAATTCAGTTTTATCAACGTCAAATATAATATTAGTATCTACATTTTCAAGGTCTTTTTGATTTACAAAATACTTTTCATCTGTTAATACTCTATTTTTGCTTCTAAGTCCAAACATTGATAAAAGCATTTCCATACCTTCAATAGTTCCCTTATGCCTCCATATTTCAGGGCTATTTAAGTAAAGTCTTTTCATGAATTCATTATTAACATCATCAGAAGTATATTTTTCTTCGTCACAATAAATTCTTATAATTTCGCCGCAATCATTATGGTATCCATTTCTAACATTTTCACCTGTTTTAACTATTGATTGCATGTCAAAATCGCCATCAAGAAGACATGGGTCTAATTCTTCTTTGTCAAATTCAAAATCAACTATTGATTTATTGTTATCAAAATATTTTTTACTATATTTAGTTTCCTTAATGGTTGTAATATTTGAGCAACTGTATGGTACTACTGTTATCTTCTCAGTATTGAATACTCTTTGTATAGTTATTTTATGTCTTTCAAAATATTCAGTAATATCTTCATCGGTTTGCAAAGCCTGTAGCCCTATATCAAAGTCTGTATAACAATCAGATGTTGCGCATAAATCATCAACATTTACATTAAACGTTTCATTTATGTCATGCGTATCAGGGCCTTTAAGTGGATGGTCATAGAAATAATTCATTTTCTCTGCGTCCTCTGTGCATATCCTATTTCCATCCTCATCATATTTTTCTTTAAATAGTCTATGTATATCAACAGGCACAGACATATGACCATTTATATATTCAGATAAATGTAAAGTATGTATAAATTTAACGTCCCATCCTTGTTCTTCAAGTTTATCAGAGAAGAAATAGTCAGGTAAATTATTTACATCGTCATAAGTTATTGTGTTAAAGTCATCAATAGCCTCTATGAAGGATTTAACCTCATCGAATTCTCTACCGTATAATCTTATTATTTTTTGAATTTTAGTTCCGGCTTCAGTATAAGGTTCTTCTTCTCCAGGAGTATAATGCCTTGTATATGTCCAGTCAAAGTTTTTAATAGACTCATGCGTCATTGAACGCCATAAGTTATCAGTGTATTTAGAATCATAATATTCTCCAACTTCTGATAAAGAGTTTATATATGTTGTGAATGCTTTTGTTGCAGAACCCAAGTTCCATCCTCCATATGTAGTTGGGAATGTGAATTGTCTTATATATGTATAATTTCCAAAATCATTGTCTGACAGTAATTCAAATGTCGCAGTATATAGTGGGTCACTATATCTATTTAACAATGTTTTTTCAAATAAATCTAGATTATCAAAATAATCATCAATTATTTCTTCTGTTGGTCTTATTCTTGAAACAAAGTTTTTCCAATAAAAACTTCCGCCAAAATCAGTAATTGCTGATGCCTCATCAGTAACGCAAGGGCTATCTTCGTCACCAAAATTAAAATCTATGTTTCCTGCTTGGTCAACATCTTCAACTAGATATTTTATTTCGTTGTTATTACCCATAAACATATAGATTGTTAATCTATATTCACAGTCATCAACAATGAAAGAATCTACTTGAGTATCTTCTCCTTTATATTTACCTTCTATTTCAGTATCTGCATCTAATCCATCACCACTATCAAACTCCAAAGACCCATCACAGCAATCTATGATAGGCTCTCCATTTTCATCCCTTTGTAAACCAGGGGTAGTTTTAAATGTATAATGATTTTTTCTAAAGCATAATTCTATTCTTCCAATATATTTACCTGGGTCTAAGCATTCAAGTATACATCCAAATTTTTTCTCAACTTCCTCAAAAGCAAGCAAGTTTACGTTTAAATTGCTTAAACATTCATCATTTGGGCAAAGACTACCATCGGCATTGAATGTTTCTTCTCTAAATACTTTTTCTCCTATTCCATCTAATACTATACTTTCTATTGTAATAGTATATTCATGTTCAGCATCAATCTTCCACTCTCCATCAATATCAATTTTATCATCATCGTTTAGCTTTAAATAGCCTACATAGTTATTAATGCCCCCTTCAGCAAAATACCTTAATGGATTTGCTCCTTCTGGAACAAATTTATCATGTATATTAATACCAAATGGATTATCTATAAGAGAAAGACTTTTAATTCCTATTATATTTCCATTATCATCTTTTAAAAGATTTCCAAATTCGTCAGTAAGATATTTGAATTCCCTTGTATATGGTATTCCCATTTCAAGTTCTTCTAACTCTTCCTCTGTTAGTTCATCTTCGTCAAGTAAAAGAGATACTGTTTTTAATTCATGCTCTTCAATGACTCCATCGCAATCATACTCTATTATCCTTGATTTTCTTTTTTCAAAGGAAGTATAATAGCCTTTTATACCTCTCCTTTCTATTTTATAATTTCCTTCACCAAACGCTAAATCAGCTGCTTCTTTAGTATATTGAACGCTTCCATCTTCTCCAATATACAAAGTTTCGTAAGGTATAAAAAGTTCTCCGGGATAATTTTTTAATATATTGTTAACGGAGCCTCTCATTAATTCAGCACAAGAACCATAATAAGCAAAATCACGAATATCATAATAATCTTTCTTAATAACAATTTTTCTATCGTCAGATGTTTTTTCATCTTTTTCAAAATTTCTTAAATTATTAAGAGTCCATATTTCTCCTTCATCATTTCTTTGCCAATCCATTTCTGACTTTTTATTGTAGTCGCTCCTATCATTATTTATGGTAATAACAAAGTTACCAGTTTTATATATAGGAACTTGACCACGTGCGAATTGGTCACGGCCACCAATGGTGGTAATATCTCTTTCAAAGATAGTACCATCATTTGTAGCTTGATGTTTCGTTCTTATAACGTAATTACTATGAGATTTTATGTATTTTGCCATTTTTATAGCTTGTCTTCAATTGTCTGGGTAAAGTCTATACCATCAACTTTATTCTTTTTAACTTCAAATACAGGTTTTCCTGTTGCACTATCTTTAAGGGTATAATGTTCTGTCTGATGATAAATCTGATTATTTTCATCAAATGTAGTAACCAAACCATTATCAAGGTCTCTAACTTGTGAACCTTCTAGCATGTAAGCCATAGTATTCAAATCATGCTCTGTCATTTCAATATCTAACATTACAGGCTCAAACATTGTATTTACCAACAAAATCCTTTGTGTTGGCTTTCCTATAAATGGAGCAGCATTTGCTTTATAACTAGGAGCAGATGAAGGTGTTAACGTTAAAAATGATAATGTTGAGCTTTCATTATACCTATATGTATATGATTTATTGCTTGAATCGTTAGAAGTCTGTATAATAGGCTCACACTTATTATTACTTGTCACCAATCTAAAATAGTCTTCTCTGTCTCCATTATCGCTTAAATATATAATTCTATATCCTACCAAAGAATTATTTGTCGTAATCTTATTTGTTAATGCGCTATCTATTCCACCGGCTGTGCTGTCCAAAATAATGCCTCTAACGCTTGGGAATGATGTTAAAGTACTAACATCAGCAATAACAGCAGGTATTTCTTTTGGCTTTATATATACAGTATAAAACCCTTTTCTATTAAAATATTGCAAAGGCAATTTTAAATTATAAAGTCCTTCAAGAATATTATCAGTTGAGCCGCTTTCTCCGTCATAAATTACATCACTTAATATTGATGATGGTAATTTTGTAAAAACAGCATTTTCAACACTATCACTATTCCTTGTTTCATGATAAGCATAGAATATATCTACATCATTACTAGTTATTCTTGCCGGAACAGTTGTTCCATATACACCATTCATTAATTTTAAAACTTTTAATACTCATTTATTTTAAAGCCTCCATTTTGAAGGTTCATGAGGCTTTCCATAGTTCTAACCTCTTGCAATTTTAAATGCTTTTCAAACGCTGCGCTTATACCTCTATCTATATAAATATTAGCATCTACATTTTGAGGATAAGAAGAAGCCAAATTATATTCATTTCTAAATAATGGAGCTACGATTATATTATTATTGTCATACCATCCTGCATAGTTATCATTACTAACCCCTTTTTTATAATATAATCTAGGAACCATTTCAAAATATGTTGAAATGTCCCAATCTACAGCAGCATTAAAATCACTTATCTGCAATTTTTGTACATCTTGCGTTAGTAAGTAATAATTGAAAGTAAAACTTCTATCTTCGTTTAAATAATAAGTTCCTACTGATTTTGAAACATATACAGTATCAACATATTTAACGCCTTTATGATAATTTGATGCCAATCTATAGTTATCGTTTATTTTTTGTATAACTGCGCCTAAATAATATGTTATATCGCAAAGTAGCACATTAACTATGGTATCATCAGTTTTACTTTTTGTTTCATATAATTGTTCACATCTTTTTATAGCATCTAAAGCGTTATCATTATCAGCGTTTACTGATATAACAGTTTTTCCATAAATGTCTTTATAATAAAAAACAATATTTGTTAAAATATTTCCATCATAAAATTTGCTTCCATTTGTTGATAAATTTTCATTAGGATATAAATCAGATACTTCTCCAACTTTATACAATATATCTAATGTGCATTCATCATATGGCACGTTGTATCTTGATTGGTCTTTTCCTCCATCTATGCTTACAATGCTTCTAAAATAACCAGGTAATTCATTTCCCAAATCATCTGTTGTTATTTCTTTTCTTCTCAATAAATCTGCTTTAGAGTCAGTTCTTCCACTTATTTTTGTACAATCAGTAACTTCATATATATAATATATTGTAAGTATATCATCTTTTATTACTAATTTTTTAAAGTTCATAACAGTCATTTCCATTTTAGTTAATTCCCTAAAATCAAAAATATATGAATTACTATCTTCATTATAAGAATATTCTTTAGGTAAAACAACAGTGTTTCCTGATATGTAAAATCTATTGTCATTTATGTTAAAGTACCCATCTACAATAGAATATATTCTTTTGGCTTCATCTTCTTGTATTGTTACCTTTTTATTTTCTACCAAATAAAGGCATTCATCAAAAATAATATATTCTCCGTTTTTAACAACACACCCTTCATCGTAACAATTAGATTCTCTTAAAAAGTAAATTCTTTCTTCACCTTCAGAATTTAATTCAATATATTTTCTTTTGCCATTTAAAACAGCATATTCCAAATCACCATCTTTAAATATTTGTAATTTTTTATGCTTTTTATATTTTAAATTTGCAAACCTTTCAGTGTCATAACATAATTCAACATATTTTCCTTTAATTACGTTATAAGTTATACCATCAATACAAGTTGATTCTATTATGTTTATTTCTATTTCTTCTTTAACATCATCATCTATTGGATTATATATCATTTTTCCGTTAATTGGGGAAATTGTATATCCTGTTATTTCAACTTTAGTATTTCCATCTTTGTATGCAGTAGAATAAAATTCTTCTTTATGAAGGTCATCCCTATAATACTCTGTGTATGGTGTCCAATTGCTCTCAGTCCAAACGTTTTCGTAAAATTCGTTATATGTATAACCTTTATTAGAGCCGTTTGTTATCATATATGTATCTGGTAATAAAACCTTATCTCCATTTTCATCTAACTCATAAGCGCTATGAACCATAGTACCACCTTTTAGCCCATTAGTGCTATATCCTTTTTCTGATAAAGTATTATGATAATTAGTTTCTTCATTCCATTCACTTGATAAAATGGCCATTTCGCCCAAATCATCAATAGAACTTGTTATTGTTATTGGTATTGTTATTGAGGCTGATTTTGTAGCATACGATTGGTTTAAAGTTATATTTTCAATAAAAGCCTTTAATCCTCCTTTTCTGTCTTCTCCAGCAAAAAAATCTGCGCCTCCAAGCCTTAAATATTCAAGACAATCATCACAAGTTTCTGTATCTTTACAGTCTTCTAAATATAAAACCTTATCATATTTTTCATATCTTTCTTTAAACCACTCATACCATTTTAACGCATCAGGAAAATACAAATAAGTTGTGTGCCATTCATCTACAAGGTTTTCTGGTATAATATATTGAACAATACAATTATTTGAAATCCAATCATACATTTCTTTTCCACCTCTTGATTCACAAATGGCATCTAATTCTTCATATTTTTTTCTTAAATCAGCATTTTTTACTTTATATTCCTTTTCATAAAATTCAACAGCAGAATCATACGTTACAGGGAAATCCTTTCTTTTTATTTTATCGTAATACTCTTTAAAAAAAGCATACCATTTATTAAGAGTATAATATGTAAGTATTTTTATTTCTGTACCTCCACTTATTATTTTTCTACCTTCATAATGCGGGTCTGACTTCTTTTTTGGCCAAGACAAATCATAAAAGCCACCATTTTTATCAGGTATGTTAACATAAAAATCTGTTTCTGCTGTTATTTTTTCAGCAATTTCTTTTGGTATTATAACATCAGAAGGTATTAGTCCATAATTAGCTGTAGGCAAATCTATTAAGTTTTTCTTATCAAATTCAACGAAATAAGTACCATATTCTAGTTCTGATTCATTAACATTGAACTCATAAGCTCTTTTTACGGCAGATGAATGATTATAATACTTTTCCCCTTCATTATAATTTCCACAATTATATAATTGTGGTAAACTCCAATAGTTAACTATTGAAGGTATAATACCTGGAAGTTTAGATATTAAATCATCATAAGAAATTTTAGTACTTATTATCTTCATTATAATTTTCTATTAATGCTTCATTAGCGTATTTTATTTCAAACAAATTAAATTCCATTATTTCGTCTTCAACACCTAATTTTTCATTTTCCCTTATACTATCAGGTAAATAATAAACATATTTGTTGTTTTCTTCATCATATATAACATTAATTGGAATGTAAATTTGTTTATAAATATCATTAATTTTAAAACCTTCTTTAAGCGTTTTAACATCACTAGTGCTATCTAAATAAAGAGGTCTACCTAAGCCATCGTCATCTCCACTTATAGGCTTTCTTGGGTACATGAATTGCACTGTCTTACCGATTCCTGCATGATTAAATTCTATGCTTAAATAAATTGTTTGCTCACGCATTTTTTTAGCATAATCTTTAAACATATATATGTAATATCCTTCTGATGAAGTCCTTGTATTGTATTTGTCATTAACTGTAAATCTACTGCTTAGTCTTAAATTATCATTAAGATAAGCATCACTATATACCTCGCTACAATTTGTAATCACAGGTGATATTGCCTCTTCTACTGAAAGATTTAATAGCTGCATATCCTTAACATCAACATAATCCAAATCTGCAACTCTATGTGAATCTATATACCTTTTATACAAATAATTTTCATCAAGAAAAATTGTAGAAGTGGCTAATAATACTTGTGTTTTTTTGTCATTTGTACTATAATAAGAAAGCCTCAAAAATGATTTTGAAATTTTTTTAGCTTGATTTTTAACTTCGTTTGTTGAAAAATTCATCAAACCAATTAAATCTGATGCGTTTTGTAACTTAATCTTTTCGCCTTTAAATTCATTTTTATAATAATCATAATCAATAATAAACCAATTTGACATTTCAGAATTTAATGTAGTTGTATCTTTAAATTCTCTATCATCTTCAATTATTTTCCAATTATCAAGGGTTCTTGTTCTAAAATGAAGATTAAACCTAAGTTGATTTATTGGCTTAAATCCTTTATCTGTTTTATAAACCGGATAATAAACATCTTTCTCCATGTCAACAACTTCATTAACAACGCCCCTTTTTATATCATTAACAAAATCATTTTTTATAATATCATCCCTATTTAAATTATTAGCAGTTTTATTTAATAAAGGAAATTTAAATGTCAAATAATTTTGAACTCTTAGTATCTTTATTTTATTTTCCAATAATGATGCATCAGAAGTAGAATAAGGCTTTTCAGATTTTAATGCATTATCTAAGCCATTTCCTGGTGTAAATGGATTTTTTCCAAAAGTGTCTTTTCTTAATGTAAAATTGAATGATTTCCAATTATCTACAACAATTGATGTTATTTCCCTTTGGAATTGGTCTTCTTCATAATTCGTCAATAAATCAATATTAACAACAGGGTAACATACATATGTGCTTGAACCATTTAATTCAACTACTTCAAATGTTTCTTTTACTATTTCATAAAGTTCAACATAATATGAATATGTCACTTCATTACTTTCGTCATCTTCGAATTCTCTTTTTTGTAATGGATAGTTAATATCATTTATTGTTACACCACTATTTTCGATTACTGTATACCAATTTTTATTCTTTCCATATTCAACCATAACATTAGATGCAGAATTGTTTGACTTGTAGTAAACATCATTCGTTAGCCTTGCTTTAGATGAAGACACTTCAAGATACAAAGTCTCACCATTTATTATAGTTGATGCACTTGTCCTTTCATCATTTAAATACGTTAAAGGAAATTCAACGCCGTCTATTAAAACTTTATCGCAAATATGTTCTTTAACGTCATATCTATTATTGCAATATGTTATATACTTTCTATTTTCATCTTCTTCTACTGTTTTTTCTACATATAAAGGAGAGTTACTTTCAGCTATTATAAAATTACCAACTTCTATATCTGAATGTTCTGTAGTATCAATAAATAGCATAATTTTACCTCCTCCAGTAAATGACACTAAACTATTATTAACTTCTAAATATTCATCAGTTTCAGGCAAATAAATTGTATTATCTGTAAAAATTAAATCTTTATGGGCTTCATAAACATCATCGACTACAGTGCCAGGAATGTTTTCATAAAACGTATTCCCCATCATAATCCCATAACCAACATAGTCATTATCAAGATAAACGTCTTTTAGATAATAATTTTCATCTTGATAAGTAGCATAATGCCTATAACCCCCATACATCACGTCATCAGGCTCAAGTTTTGGGTTTTCATGCTTTATTATACTGAAATTTGTTACTCTTTTCCAATCTTTAGATTTATATTCTTTAATAAAAACACTACCATCTGTATCTGACATTGTTGTGCATGAATAGCCATTTAATAAACCTATAAATTCATTACCTTTAATTGGGTCACTATATTTGTTAAGTGTTATTTCTGGTTTTCCATTTTCTTTTCTAAATTCTATATAATATACATAATCTCCTATAGTCATTTTACCATCTTCTATAGGAACATAAGTTTCAATATTAATGAAAGAATCATTATAATTTGCTTGGTAAAACTTATGGCCAACAAGATAACCTGTTATTTCGCCATGAAAAAAATAAGAAATATCGCCTCTGTACTCTACATATTTTTCTTCTACTTCTTCAAAAAAATATCCACCTGAATAATTATCATTGTTACAATCTATCCTATTTTTTTTATTTTTATTAACATAATAGCATCCATCAGAATCAGTTAAAACATCAAAACGCATTGTTTTTGTAATAGAAGAAACAGGTAAAGTTATTTTTACTCCAACTTTACCTTGAGTAAACACAGTTTTTGCATTTATTGTATTAATTTCATCACCAATTAAATAAGGACTCCTTATTACAACTTCTTCCCCATCAACAAGGCCAACATTATAATCAGTTACTCCTGATATATAGTTTAAATCAGGAGATACATAAAATTCTCTTATAGGGAAATCCATAAATTCGGTTTCCTTAGAAGGTCTAACTTTGTATTTTAACATGTTTCTATTTCTGTTTCCTCATAATTAGTTTTATCATCAGGTATAAAATTAGGATAATTGTTTATATCTTCTCCATCTGGCACATAATCAAATTTATCTTCTATATCTGGTATATCCATCTTATTATCTCCAAGATTTTCTTTTTTAGGGTCTTGTCTTCTCAAAAAGAAATTAATTTGCTGGGTTACATAAAATGCTCCATTTGTAAATGGATAAACCTTAGAGTCATCTTCTATACCATTTGAAAGTATTTCTCTCCAATAATATCTGCAAGAACCATCTTTTACAAGTCTGGCATAAGAAGGAACTCCTTCACTTTTTTTGATAATGACATAATCATCTATATTATCTTTATTTAATAACCCTTGTATTGATGATACTGTTTTAAAATCTTCATCATTAATAACACAAGTAAATCTTGTAGATGATGAAATTTCATAAACAGACAAATAGAAATATTCATTTGTTGAACGCTTATAAAGCACAGATTTATCATTTCTTACAAAATCATTTTCATATTTTGTTTTGAATTCAAATATTTTTCTTCCTCCTATGCTTTTTTCTGTATTTTTTACATCTTCAATTTCATATTCTATTGCCTTATCACTTTTTACTGATTTAGAAACAGTCTTCAAAGGTATTCTATAATGTGCTTGATAATAATATCCTTCTTCTGCTGTCATTAGATTATTCAAAGAATTTCCAACAGCCACCTGTTTAGTGTGCTTTAATGTTCTGTCTTTAAATAAATTATAAGGGTCTCCTCCACCAGAGTTAGAATAAATTAAATTGTGCTCAGTATCTTTTATTTCATCATATACAATAACGCCTTTATTATAGTATTCCAATGCCTTTCCATTAAGATTAAAAAGTTCTCTTTGAACAGTATTGAATCTATTCATAGATGTCTGTATTATTTGTTCATCGCAATCTAATGGAGAATAACAACATATATCTCCATAATAGCTCCAAGTATTGTCAAAATCTATTTCATCTGCATCATTAAACGAATTTGTTTTAACAATATCGCCTGAAACATTATTAGTAGACGTAAACATTTTAATACCCTTTTTATTCGTGGCTGTTATATCTCTTACATCTTGAATTGCTAAAGAATTGTCTACATTTTCTCTAAAATAATCAGATAAAAGGAAACTTGAATTTACCTTTCCAAAACAATGCGAATATTCTACTAAATCGCTTTCTGGCTGTAAACTTTTGCCTATACCATACCACTCTCTATATCCTTTGTTATTTTTAACAATAGTAAGAAATATGTCGCTTAAAGGCCTGCCTAAATTGTCTTTTAGGTATGAAATATCTATATCATCAGTGTAAACAATTTGTGTAACATCATCATTATATGCAGTATTTGAAAAACCTACTTTTGATATGTGATTTTCAAAGTCGCTATTGCTGTCTGTAGGATTTGAAAACCTTTTTATTAAAGGTATTCTATTCTCATTTTTCCTTCTATTTGTACCTACTTTTTCCTTATATTTATCATCATATAATGAGTATTCGTTTACTTCTTCATCTTTAAATTTAAAATTAGGTAATCTTGAAAATTTTCTAACGTAATATTCACATTCAACATCATTGACTACCCTTCTAAAATGAATATCTTGCGCGTTAGGGTCTATATTACACCTATTACTTTCACAAATGGGGTATCTTTTGCCATTAGTAACATAAACACCTCCACTTGTTTTTCCTGAAATATAATCATTAGCTCCAACAGGGTTAGCAATTCTAGTTCCTTGTGCTGTTCTATCTTCAACTTCAACCCACATATCTGACATGTTTCCAGAATCTTTTATGACTTGGAAAACGTATTTATCTACTATTTTGTATACTTCAGTTGATTCGTAAAATAACTCATTGCCTTTATATATATTAACAGTATCTCCTTCTTTTAAACCATGTTGACAAACGGAATAAACAGTTAATAAATCTGTCTCATCGTCATCTTTTGTTCCTTCATCAAACATATAAACTTTTAAAGAAATATTACCATTTGAATCTGTTCTAAAAAATGGAAATTCTCCTCCACCTGGAATACTTGTTATACTTTCGCTTGGGTATGTTAAACAATAGTTCCAATTTTTTTCAAGCCTTTTTCTAAAGCTATTATATATTGGAGTAAATGAAAACAAATTTCTACCAGGATATAAATCTATATAATCGCAATAAATTCTATTATTAATTGTTTTATTTATATCTGATTCATCACCTACTGCGCTGATACTTCCTCCATTATCAGTATCAATAAGTTTTATAGTATTAGTGGTTGATTGGTTTGAAAACCCATACCATCCATTATCGTCTAATAATCTTTCTTTTATAGCTTCATTAAAAGAAAAAATGTCATACCCTTGGTAAAGATGAAGAGGGAAAATAGTTCTTTCAATTATGGCTTCAGTACCATCTGGAATTCTTGTTCTCTGATGAGAAAAGCCACCTTCCATTATTTTTGGGAAATGCTGAGATACTATATGTCCATCCCTATCCCTCATATAATCATCAATTGTGTTAAAATCTCCATCAATATAAACATGAGGAATTCCTAGTTCATTAACCAGCACATCTCTATAATTTCCGTTTTTATAAGCTTCTCCAAAGTTACCAACGCTTTTTGGAGAATTATTTTCATTATAGTTAACTGCTTTAAATGTTTTTTTCCTCATTATATGGTTATTAAAAATATCAATACCGCAATGATAGTCAAATCCACAATTAGCATTAGATAGTTGTGTATCTCTAATTGCCTCATAATTAGATGGTACTGATTTTTCTCTTCTCTGAGTTACATTCCATTTAAAACTTGTATCATGCTTTTTTCCTATTATACAACCAGGATTACCTATATATGATTCGAGCTGCGATGTAGTCATTGGGCTTTCATAATTAAGCACTTTAACATCTTTACTTCCTTCATATTTAACTATTTCAGTAAATGGATTAAATAAAACATTAGAACAATAAGGATAGATTGTTAAAATCAGCCTAAACTTATTGCTTGATTTTCTTTCATCTAAAAAAACATTGTATGAATCTAATGAATCATTAATGCTATCTTCAGGTAATAATTTCCTATTACCATAGAGATTTACATTTAATGACATGTTTTCATTAACATTTTTCCTATTTACTGAACTATTAAGTAATATTTTATTAGTTGTTTCCATTTTTAAGAATAAAAGTTTTCATAAAATTTATCTATAGCAGTACTACCTTGGTTAATTCCAAAATAAAAATAGAATGAATTATTATACAAAGGAAACGCATAAGGGTAATTAGTAAAATTCCAAGTATTTTCTATTAAAGGTGTAACGTTATCAGTTAATTTATATCCATAGAAATGTCTGTTTGACTTTCCAATGTTAACAGTATATGTAACTGAACCTTCTCCGACAGTATAATTGGTAGAAGTACCACCTCCACCTACGTCACCCATATTGACGCGGCTTCCTCCTTCTCTATCAATTGTGCCACCTCTTGTTCTTGCTCTTTTTCCTCCACGCGGTTCATTATTATTGTTATTTATTCCATTTATGTCAGAATTATTTTCAGTAAACACATCTGTGTTTTTTTCTGTTTCAATGGTAACATTACCTGACGTAGAGCCAAATCTAAAATCAAGATAATCTCTATTTTTATCGTCTTTTGTAAGTTTAAAAGTATAATCACCAGCTATTGAGTCGGCTTTATTATATCTATCAATTTTATCACCTAACCTACCATCAAAATTAGTTGGATAAAAATAAGTTAAAAGATACGTTTTATAGCCTGTAGTTGTATTTTCTTTAACTCCAACAAGTTTATTGAAATTTAATGTTGCAAACCATGCTCTTAAATCAATACCTTCTAATTCTTTTTCTGTTATAAGGCCATCAATCAATCCACTAGCGCCATTAGCAACTGAAAGATTTCCATCAGAATCTGTTACCATCATTAAATAATCAGCATCCAAATTAGTTCCTAATTCGCTTATTCTTTCAAGATTAATACACGTTTTTATGTCGCTGTATGGCCTTAAAATTTTATTTATTTTTTTCTTCCATCTTTTTTTTGTCATGCCAAAAAATAATCCTGCTCCAAATTTTATGCCTCCACTATCTCTTGTTTCATCCCAATTCATTCCATTATAAGAATAATCTGTTTGTTCTCTATTTTCTTGGCTTACTTCTCCTTCATTCTTAATATATCTTCCATATGGAGGTATATTTGACGTTGTAGAAGGCAAATTATTTACTATTTTTGGCACGCCATCAATATCACAATCTTTTAAACTTCCAAGAAGTATTAAATCTGTTGAAAATAGCCTAGCATACTCATATAATTCATGTCCATTATCAGTTATTGTTGATGGCTTTGAACTTCCAAGTTTATTTCCAAAAGAATAATAAAATACATCTAATCCGTCTTTATTTGTGACTTTTTTTATTATTCCACTATAAAAATTTTTACTACCAAAAGGTATCGAGGTAAACATTTTTTCAAAAATAGTGTTTCTGTATATTTTATCTCCTATGTCATCTCCTAGCCATCCTCCTGTCATTATTACCATATCGTTATTTTCATAAACCAAAGAACAATTATTATAAAGATATAAAGTGCTTGCTTTTTGCTTGTCATCATTATTTGTGCATTCACAAAAATCATTATCATAATTGTTTTCGTTGCCTTTCATTTCTAATTTCTTTTGTTTAACTCTCCAATGCCAAGAAGGAAAATATAAGCACCCATTTAACCAATCATTGTAAAAGTCAAGTCCTACAGCATCTGTTTCTTCTATAATTTCATCCCTCATATTATCGTTAGTAAACGTATTAGAATATGATTTAATATAATCCCAAAATTCTGAAATAATATTGTTATTATCACTTATAGCTCTTGTAAGATAAAAAGAAGAAACATTAAAATTAAGGTTCATCTTATTATATGGTATAGGGTTATTATTTCTAGCGTCTTTTTTATTAACCCCTTTAATTGCAATATAATTTTCTGATTTTTCTATTTTAGACATCTGTATTCTTGGGATATAATTCTTTACTGAATATACTTTATTCCAATACAAATCTCTAAAACAAGATTCAGGGGTTTTTGAACCGAATTCATACATTGCATCAGTATCAAGAACGTCTTTTTCTACGGCAGGTATTAATAAATCATCATAAATGTAAGGATTGTTAGGGATTAGATATTTAGCCCTATGTCTTGATGAACCATCATTACCTTTTTCATCAATTGTTACTCTAAATCTGACTCTTGACCTAGTGGGTATACCTTTTTTTGGGTTATCTGTTGCTATAATATTTCCTATTTCATCCATTCCTACATAATCAAGATTCATAGGTATTTGATAACACCATACTCCATCGCCATCAATTAACTCAGTTCCTTTAACTTTATATTCTTCAACTGTATCATTGACGGTTTTTCTTATCATTTCTATATTACCCTTACTTGCAGACATTTGCCCTGCTTCTCCTACATTTCTATCTGGAATACAATTATAACTAACTGTATTTGGATTGTTATCTGTAATAACAGAGCCAATAAAAACACAAGTAGGCTCAAATGTATATTGCAAATTTATATCTTTTCTTGTTATTGCTATTTCTCCTGCATTTTTATCTCCCCATAATGGATAAACAGTAACTGTAGCTGTTTGATTTTGTATTTGTGGTAAACTATCTAAATTTGTACTCTTTTTAAACTGAGTAGGGCTTTCAAATAGGTCTCTTGAATATCCCTTATATATAAAATCTCTTGGCTCTTGAGATAAAACGCCAATATCAGATAAATCAACATCAACATGAATTATCTGTTCGCCTGTAGGTATACCAAATATCATGTAATCACCTGCTTTATTTGTGACTGTTGTGAATTTGTAATATTTGTCATATACTTCCAAAACTGAATCTTCATCCAATACAAGCTGCTTTTTAGGGAATGAACCAACTTCTTGATGTTTTTCAAATTTTTTATAATTTGGTAACGTGTTAAATTTTACATTTTCACTATTAGCATCAGTAACTGAGTTATAAGGATAAATTGCTCTTATATCTTGTCTTAAAGCGTCAACATCAGAAATTGGTATAAACACAGTTACCTTAACGTTTGGAACTCCAAATGCTTCATTAGCAAGAACCCTACCAACAATAACTCCATTCATAGAACTATTTTTATTGCCGTCAGGGTATAACTTATAAATGTTCTCTTGATTTAATTTAAGAGACAATATTTCATATATATCAATATCTTGTTTTAAATTTACATTTAAAACTTGGTCTTTGCCAACATTTGCTTTTATTCTGTAACTTTGTTCCATTAATGCTGTTTAATTTTTTTATAAAACCAAGAAGGTATCTTAGGCTCTAATTTATCATTAAGCATAAAATTTTTTATAGAAGAAGTGGTAAATAGAAAATAGAAAAGGAAAAACGTCCAGCATACTTTTGTTTTTTCCCATACGCTTAATTTTTTCCTTTCCATTGTTTCGCTTATAGCACTCCCAAATTCATTAAAATTATTTATTTTTTTACAATTACAATTATTCATAGCATTTAAATTAATTTTGACCTAAGTTGTATGTCAGAATCAGAATATATTTCAAACATACTATTATAATCAGAATATAATACATGGTCTATAGCATCTAAATCTATTTTGAAAGAATCAGCAGCATCATCAATTTTAAATACGTTTGAAACTTTTGTAGCGCAAGTGCCAGTTAAATCTGCTTCAGGATAAGGGCACCTGTCAGAACTATATTTACCATTATAAAGACTATACACTTCAAAATTAATTATTGATATAACTCCATCAACCAACATTATTTCTTTTTCAAGGTCTCCTAAGAATATATCTTCTCCCATATCATGCTTTTCAACAGACATATAATCTTTTATCTTCTCAATAACGTTTGTTAATACCGTAGGGTTATCATAAGTTTTACTTACAAATAAATCAATAGAGAAACCTATATTGTATATTCTTCCGCTTTTTCCTTCAATATAATCACTTATAGTCTTATAATGAGACAAATATTCTTCTATGTTTTCAACTAACGTTTCAGGTAACGCTTTTGATAATCTCCCATCTGCATTAAGGCCTAGCATACTAATGTTTATCTTATTGTTTTCTTCGATAACAGCAGCTCTATAAGGTGCTCCATACTTAGGAGGCATCATCATCAGTCTGTATTTATAATCCTTAACTGTAACGCATCTTTCTTGTGAAGAATTATTATATTTTGTTAAGTATTTTATTTCTTCTGTTGTTGGGGCATCTTTACCTGCTACAGCTGGGCTTGTATTAGTAACTGATAATGAATTTAATACTTGTCCTCTTATTGATGCTGCATTTTCATCATTTGATACTCTCTGTTTAAATTCTGCTACAGTAAGAGTAATAGAATTAATAGCACCTTCTCCTACATTACTTGATATGCCGCCGCCAACTCTATAAAGTATAAACATCGTCCATCCTTCTCTAGGTAAAACACCTAACATATCATTGTTAATGATTTGTGACAACATTCTTTCAGAAAATTTTTCCTTAACTTCTGGCAATTCATCATAAAGAACTCCACTACCAAAGATAATCTTCATATATCCATTATCTGTATATTCAGTAATAAATTTCTGAGTTATTGGCTTCCATTTGCCTCTATAATATCTAGTTGTTCTCGTAGTACCACTATCATCATCGCCACTTTCAGTATAATCATCATATAATTCAGGATTAAAATAATCTTTTAAAACTCCATTATCTATTTTTGTTTCAGTGGCAAATCTATACTGCTCAGCTAATGAGTCAACTTCAAAAAATCTGAATGTTTCTGCTGCTTCTTCTGTCATTTTATATTGTTCTGAGTCTATATAAAATTCTTGAAGCTCAGGGTCTTTATTAAAGTTTGATGTTTCTTTAAAAATTATTGACTCAATATTCATGACATTTTTCTCAGGAAGAATAATTTCCATAAATGGCTTCAAGTCTTGTTTAAGAATAACCTTCTTATATATTCTTGTGCTACCATTTATTGCCAAAGTGGTTTTTGACACTGTATATGCTGTTATTACTCCATTACTATCTTTTAATGGAGAAAAAGTTCTATTTGAATATCCGTCTTTATTAAATTGTTCGCCAAAATCAACATCTTCATAAAGTTGGAAGTTGAGATTACCAGCAGATACTATAGTACTCTTTTTAACTATAGGTGCAAAAGACCAATTAGGATGTGATATACTTCCAGAATCATCATCACCAACAGGCAAAGTACAAGATAATTTCACTTCACACATACTTGCCTTTGGACCAGGAACATTTAAACCATTTGACCTTGCAATGTTAAGAACAGTACTTTTTAATTTAGCACTATTAACATTAGTTTCTTGGTACATTCTATCTATATGATACGACAAGTTATCACTTACTGCTGCAACAAGTTCAATGAACCAAGCACCAACGCTTGAGTCATTATAACTGTCTGCTAATTCAGGATAATATTTATTACTAAAACTTATTAACTCTGATTTATAATCATCAAATGTCCTTGATAAAAAATTTATCTTTTTTTCCATTATAATTGTGTTATTATACTGTCATTTGTTATTTTATTTCCTTGTTTTACAGAATAATCCATTCTAACAAATATCTCTGCCCTCTCATCATCGCTTTGAACCACTCTAACGTTATTCATAACGCACCCTGGCACATATCTTTGTACTGCTGTAATTATCTCATTTTTAACACCTTCCCATGCCTCTTTATCATTTGGACTGAAAATATATTTAATAAGGTCAGTTCCAAACTCTGGATTTCTTATTCTCTGTCCTTTAGGTGTGAATACCACATGCATTATCTGACTTCTAACCTTATCTTTTTCTGACATATTAACGTCAACAAAAAAATTCTGATAATCATTAGTGGTAAAAGGATATTTTATATTAAAGAATTGTCTCTTAGCCATTACAGTAATTTTTACTATATAATTATCTAAAAAATAACTTTTTACTGGTTTATGTAAACAAAAAAAAGGGCTATCACTAGCCCTTTTTCCAAAACATACTTGTTATGTCTTTAAAGTCAATCTCTTTAATCCCACCATCTAATTTTATGTGGGTCAGTTTGTATAATTTCTGATTAGTTGTCTTCTTATTCAATGCTCCTAGCTCATCATCGTAATGTCCTAGTTTAATATAATCGAACCAACTGAAATCTATATTTTTATAATAATTATCTCTTCCACTATACCATCCTATTTTCAAATTTTCGTGTGCTTTCTTAGTTTTCTCAGCCAAATCACATATCTCCTGTGGCGTGGCATCACCACCCATAAAGCAAACGCAAGTTATGCCATCATTTTCTTTAAGTAGTTTTTCAAGTTCTTCCTCTGTAAGTTCTGTGCCTATATCGCTCCATAAGAACTTTGAATGGCATCCAGGACACTTACAAGGGCAATTTGTTATGTTGATGGCTAATGTAATTTCGTTTGGTATTTCTTCAAATACCACCATTGCATCGTGATACTTAACCATTATTAGAATCTATAAAATTAGTTAACGCTTGTTGTGGTATGTTTCCACTTACGGTAGAAACCACTTTGTCATTTTCATCTAGTAAAATAGTAGTAGGAACTGCTCTTATTTTGTATTTAACAAATTCATCTTCGTTTTCTTCTGCATCCAATTCCTTAAATTCAATATCTTTGTACTTTTCTATTTTGCTTACATTTTCAAAAGTATTGTGATATGCTCTACATGGACCGCACCAGGTGGCTGACATTTTAAGTACCTTCTTTATCATAACTTATTTTCCTCTTTTATATACAATCCGCATTCGCAGTTATTTTTAATTGTGTAATCAGTGCAAGGGCAATGCAAGTCTTTTCCTTCATACTCTTCACTGTTATGGTGACAAGGGCAAACCCCTTCATTCAATTCACACCTTTTTAAAATGGCATTTACTACTTTATCGTTTTCGTTTAACTTCCAGCCTTCTTTTCTAAAAATCTGTATCATATTTGTAAATAAAAGGGTACTTTTTGTACCCTTTGCTTATTCCTTATTATAATATCTCATTTCAGCCTCAACTTGTCTTGGCTCATTAAATGAACTAACACGTTTCAAATATCCTATGATTCTTGTTAGATAATCAAGATTCTTACTTCCGCACTTAGGGCAAACATCTAGTGTATCTTTACTTATATGCCCACAATCGTTACATACTGTGTTTCTGCAATTGAATGTGAAATAACTACATCCATATTCAGAAGCCACCTTCAATAATTGTCTGTATTGGTCAAATGAAAGATGCTCATTTATATTAAGGTGTGCTGCTTGTCCTCCATCAAGGTACTTAACATAATCATTTCCGTGTAACTTCATCTTATCCAATATTGATAACTTTGTATCTTCTGGGTTGAAGAAATAACTACTGTACATTATATGTTTTGGAGAAACAAAATATCCATCTTTCTTATCCCAATTGTAGTTCTTGTTTGAAAGATTCTCACCTGGTACGAACTCTGTATTGTACATACAGTCTCTTGTTCTGTCCTTCTTATTTGAAACATTAATTGTTTCAAGAACTAAATTCACAAATTCCTTGTATTCTTCGTTAAGGTTTGCGTCAATTGAAAGGAACTCTGCTGCGTCTGTCAATCCATTAACACCAATTGTAAGATATTGTTTTTTCATACTGATGAAACCACCTCTATAAACATCAAGCATATTAGCGTTAAGGAAATCTTTAATTATTTCATTAAATGCTCTCTGATACTTATGTACTCTTTCTGTCATTTCTGTTATGCCATTAGAAATGTAGTTGTAGAGGGTCTTCTTATCCTTTACAGACTTAATATCAATCTGTTTTCCATTTTCTATTTCCTTGTTCTCAACCTCGTTGAAATACTTTCTTGCTGCATCTTGAATTACTCTATTGAGGTTAATTGTCATAACTGATTTTGAACCAGTCGCCACTGATGCTGTACCCATTGAGAATTGGTGTGTTGTGTGGTTATGTTCATCGTCCTCTGTATCTTTAAGAGAGTTTCTAAGTCTACAACAAGAACTCAAAGAGTCTGGTGAATCGCTTAGATAACAGAAGAATGAATGTCCCTCTGCCCACATTTGGGCTGTGAAATCTGCATATTCCTTGTCAACTATATCGTGTCCATCAGTGAGCATTGCCATTGTTTCAACTGGGAATGTAAGTACATACTTTGTTCTTTCCTCATTGAACCACTTCATAAATTTCTTCTGTAACCAAGACAATGTTTCCCAAATTGGTGCTGTTCCGTCTGGGAATCTAAAATCACTGAACACGCCTTCAAAATAATTCTTGTCAAAATAACCAACGTTCCAGAACACTGTTTGATAACCTCTGTTACCAGCTGGCATATTCATTGAGTGTACAACTTGTTGGAAACAGTTCTCAATAACTTGTTCTAAGGTTCTTCCCTTTCTATTAATCTCAACCTTATCATTCAACTTTGTTAAGTAGTCATCACCATAATCTTTTCTAATGAAATAGTCCATATACATTAAAAATTCAGGCGTAGCAACAGCTCCCATAAACTGGGATGACACTGAATAAACAAGGTTAATGAATTCTCCACAGAATGATTTTAAATCTGTTGGGGCTGTAGATTGACCGCCAAGGCTCTTTAAACCATCGACCAAGAATGGGTACATCGTAATAGCAACGCAATATGGATATCCAGGTGTTCCACTCTCATCGTGTTTATAGAGAACATGGCTTTCAAGGTCTTTAAGATATTGGTCTGCCAACTTTTTGGAATATAATGCTTTAATCTTATTGTGCATTATATACCTGTTTTGCTGAATGTTCTTTCCTTTATGTAACTCTTGACCTAATGTGACAACGTTCTTGTTTTCAACATTAGCGTTTGAATCATACTTAGAACCAGTTGAAGCGTTTGATGCATTAATGTAGTCACGTATAAAGTCGCTATCCTTCTTTAACGTTTTGTTCTTTCCTTCTGATTCCTCATACTTTGAAATATATGCTCTTGCAACTTTTTTGTTTACAGACATTAGAGCTTCCTCTACCTGTCTTCTAATCTCTTGAGACGAAATTTTGTCATAAATGAACAAATTCCTAATTAACGATTCAATGAGACCGTCTGGGCAAATCTCATTTGTGGCAATATATGCCTCACAGATACCACGCTTTATCTTCGTAGGATTGTATTCCTCAAAAGAATTATCGTTTTTTCTTACTTCCATTAAAGCAAAACTTTAAATTTCATTATTTTACATTTTTTTTCGGTTAACCATTTAATCATCTTGATGTAAGAATAAATATGCAAAAAAATGTTAAAATTATCCGATTTCGAAATAAAAAAATTGGTTGCCATCCGTAACCCAATGACAACCAGTATTTTCCACGATTAAAATTATTTTTTTTCTTTTTGTTGTCGATTTGCAATAATTTCTGCTATAGCTTTTTGTGTGTTTTCCCTGTCTTTTTCTCTATCCCTATTAAACGCTAACATACTATTAAACTCATCGACATTATCGGTACTAATTCTACATGTACCATTATTAAATTCAACGTTATTAAATACTTTACCTGCTTTTCCTGCTCTATTTTTCAATATTGCAATTGTTGCTTTACTCTCTTCAATGTCCTCTACTGTTCTTGCGATTGACATTACTATGTGAGCAATCTGAATCTTCTTGAAAGAACCTCCTGCCTTATCCATAGTAACAACCTCAACATTAAGAGAATCTTTTGTGCCTTGAACTGGAATCCAAATGCCAATGTTAAGTTCACCTGCCATTGCTTCGAACTTTCTCATTGTCTTACCCTCTTTCTCCCATTTATCGTCACTCGAATCGCCTTTACAAAGCAAACATTCGAAATAGTCAACGATTACAAGGTCAGGACTGAATCCCGTATTTTTCAATTTTATGATAAGCCTCTTAATATCATCAGCGGTTTTTTCACCACTTGGGAGTCTTATTATTCTTAAGTTCTTCTGTAAAAGTTCCCTATCTTCATATTTTGCGAGTTGTTCTCTTACTTTCTCAATGATTCCTGGCTTTGACAAATCCTTTGCCTCAATTCCAGTAATTCTTCCCATATGTTTTCTTTGGATTTGTTTTACTCTATCCTCGAAAACAATCTGCAACACCTTATATCCATCGTCATTATTCTGTGGGCAACGATATGTTGCAGCAAAAGAAGCCATTGCTGTTGTTAAAGATGTCTTTCCAAATGATGATGAACCAATGATACAACCCAATTCACCTTTACCAAGACCACCTTCAAGAGTTTCGTCAATTTTACCAATACCCGTTGGTATTGCTACTCTATAATCCTCTGACAAAGTTTCATTCTCATTATCAAAAACACAATATCCCAAATCTTCATTTGTACCTTGTATTAATGCTTTATTGAGAATATCAACGCACTTATCATAGTTTTCAATATCACCTTTTCCGGCAATTTTAATTATTTCATTCGCAACACGAATCATATTCTGTTGCTTAAAGAACTTTTCAGCAAGTTCTCTGATATAATTAGAACCCTCAGAAGATATACCATGAATTTTATCGACTATGGCATCATAATATTCCTTTTCGGTTTCATTATGGGATTTATTAGCAAGAGCAATCTTAATCATATCATAATTTGCAGGTACTTGCTCTTTCTTATAATATTCCCTCATGACCCCAACAAGTGTTTTCAAGTTGGGGTCAGTGAAAAGGTTTTGGTCTATTATATCGCACAAATCTTTGAAAAATTCTTTGTCCTCAATAAATTCATGGACTAATTTATATTGAAAGTCTTCTCCAAGAAAACCAAGTTTATTTGTTTGTGCGGTTTTTGCCATAATTTATTTCTTATTATTTTTTTCCTCTAACTTCTTTTTTGCACTTTCTGCTGATAACTTAAGCCACTTTCTCTCTAGTTTTCTATTCTGAGCCTCTATGTTGAAATTGTAACTTACCTCGTTACCATCCTTATCCTTTCCATAATATTCAGTCATTGTGTAATCGCTAATCTTGTTAAACATATCTTCGTGTATTGAACAAGTTTCGCAAATCTGCTTAGTAATCTGAATCAATAAGTCTGGTTTATCCATAATCATACCCTTGAGTACCTGATGCTCAAAAGTAAGTCTGTCCTCATTAGACTTGAAGAATGCTTCCTTGTCGTATGTGTAAACTCTACCATCCTTAGAAGTAATCTTCACCACTTTATTACTAATGTCTACCTTATCCCTAATTGCCTTTGGATATGCGTAGCCATCCCAAATTTTACTTAATACAACTCTCTTCTTATCCGATACCTCGAACTTAAATGTACACTCCCAAGGCTCAATAGGCTTTCCTACAAACTCTTCGAATGCATCTGGTTCCATAGGATTGAAGAAATACCAAGTGTAAACTCTACTCTTAGATTTCAAATCGTTATCAATCATTTCAACGATTTCATCTACTTTCTCCTTAAATTCAACAGACTCCATACTATGCTCGATGTAGTCATTGATTTTAAAGTTTCGCTTACAAATGATGTTGTTGTTAACATACAATGCAAATTCAAATCTCTCTTCCTTGTAATTTTGTTCTTTTAAGTTAGCCATAAACTTTTTAATTAAATGTTAAACATATATCTAAAAAACTCTATTTTGTACCATTTTAATAAAATACCTTAGTGCTGCTTCATTAGTTTTCATATATTTAAATGTCTTACTATTAAAAGATGTAGCACTCCAAGGACTATCCGGGGAATCAAGCCTTGTATAATATGTAAGTTTGAATGCACTTCTACCTGAAAAGTCACTAACAAACTCACCGTGATACGAATACTTAGGATTTCTATACTGTAACAAAGAAATCGCTTCTTGATACTTTCTAATTAGTTCCTCATCCATATTTCATAAAATTTTAAATTTAACGTCTTTTAACAATGCAAATATACAAAACTTTTTCCAAAAAACAAAAAAAATTATGCTGTTTTTTTAGAAAATTCTTTTTCTGTTTTTATTATCTTTTCATACATTCCGAAAAGGTTTCCAAATATTTTTTCGTCTGTTAAATCATACATACCATTCTGATACACAATATCATACACATTTTTTATATCCCTTCCTTCGCAGTTTAATGGGGCATAAGACTCTTCTTTTAGGCCTTTACGAGCCTCATCTGTTAGCAAAGGTTCTGATAAGTCAATAATCTTCTTATTGATATTATATATGTCTTTGCCCTGTATACCATCAGTTACACAATTAACAATATTTTCAAGCGATTTAAGAGGTTTTTTCTTGGCTTGCTTCCTCTCTTCCAATAACTCTTTTGAACGCTCAATAACAGCCTCTAAAGATGTTTTCTTATCCTTCATTTCTGGAAATAGTTTCAACAATGTTTGTTCGCCAATTCCCTTAATACCTTTTATATTATCAGAAGCATCACCACACAATATTTTCTTCACTAATGTATTCTCATGAGTAATTCCAAGTTCCTCAACAGAATTTTTTGGACTTATGAATTTCCTAAGTGATGGTATGTATTGGCAAACTTCATCGTTTATTAATTGTGTAAGGTCTCTGTCACCACTTACAATTACTACTCTCTCATTAGGTCTCTTATTGTGAACATAATAAGCTATAAGGTCATCACCTTCTACATCGTCATATATGAACTGTCTTATATATAAGTTTTCAAGAATTTCTTGAATTAGTAAACGCTGCCTTTGGAAATTTTCATCATCAGTCTCAGCACGTTTTACTTCCTTCTTATTTTTGTTATGGTATGCATATACCTTTTTCATATACTCCCTTATACCCTTATCATAATCTGACTCTCCACTTATAAGTTCATAATGTTTATCACGATTAGCCTTATAATCATTATAATAATTGTATCTTAATACCCCAGAGCCATCACCGTCCCAACAAACAACACAATATTTGAAATCCTTTTTCTGTAAAAGTTGACCTAATTGCCTTAAAAATACAAAAACAGCACCATATTCTTCGCCATTTTGGTTCATTCTTTTATCAACCAATGACATTTTAAGCAAACTATTACCATCAACCAATAAAGTATATATCAGTTGTTCATTTGATATGTTATTTGCTTCTGCTCTACTCTTTTTTACAATTTGTTTCATTAAATTTATATGTTTTATGAGGCATAATTATTTCGGCTTCTAATTCTACATCAAAATCTTCAAACTTTTTTTGATTACAATATTTTTTCATTAAATCCATATAGTCTTTCAGAATATCTTTATCAGTTTCGCCAAACAAAGTCCTACGTGATTCATACTCAATATTTGATACAATATATCTATAATGTAATTTTTTCTTTAAAACACTTGAATAATTGTATTTTTCAAACTTAAATTTATTCATAATTTAAATATTCTAAAATTTGTCTGTCTATTTCTGCTGCTATTTTCCCTGAAAGCATTGCCGTTAACTCTCTTTCGGCATCAATGTTATGAATGCACGTATATCTCCCAATGTTGTCGGGGAGTATGTAACTTTTAGATATTTTTTTATTCCTATGATAGAATAATTATAACTTTCATACTTATATTTTTGCTTCATAAACTTTAAACTCTTTTTCAAATGATTCTTTTTCTTTCACAAACGTATCTCCTATAGTATTGTCTGCTTCTTTGCTCCACTCTCTGTACATACAAGCATTATACCATTTATCAGTTGAAATGTCTTTCATTCTACACGTTCCAAAATACATATAAATTTTATCGTGAGAATAGCCATTGGAACCTACATTTTTGTCTATATGTTTTATCAAATCATATTCTTCAATCATAATTCCAAATATTTCACGACTCTTGTATTAATTCCTTTTTCTCCTGCAATTTTAATCATGTGCTGTGTTCCGTGAGACTTCCCATCCCAAAAAGCAATCAATCCATCAGCAACTTCAGCCATTTGTTCATTTCTTCTGAACCCTGCCGACTTTCCTAATTTCTTCCAATCAGCTGGGTATATCTCCAGGTCAAACCCCTTATCATTAGCATACTTTTCAGCAAGAGTATCAGCACCTTTTGCGTGTCCGCTTACAACAATTATATTGTGAGTTTTGCTTTTTTCACGCAAAATATCATTACATTTTTCATAAAGTAACTTGTAATTACTAAATCCTCTTGAACCAGCGATTACTACTTTAAAGTTTTCTTTTTTTTCTGCTTTTTTAGCCATTTATTATACCATTTAGTTCGCTTAATTTCAGATAAGTCTCTTTTTTTAGTAGTAAATTGATTGGCTTTTCAATATAAGCATCACTATAACTAAAACGAACATCATTTATAAATTCTTTTGTTTTAACAAACCCTCTTTTTCTAATTTGTTCGTCTTGTTTTGCCAACATTTCAAGAGTCCAACCACGTTCTTCTAAAAATTTCATTATCTTATCACGCTTCACTAACGCCCATTCTAGTTTTTTGATATTATTTCTGTCAATTTTATCTGTATCGTACCATTCTTTACTCTCTATATAAGGTATATCAGCCTCTAAAATCCACCCAAATAGGTAATATTCTGTTTTTTTTGTTGTATCAATCAGCCATCCGCACCTTTTTAAACCATTTTTACTCAAAAATGATAATTCTAGTGAAAAAGTGTTAAGAATTTTATTAGCGTAATTTTTTGCAACCTTTTCATCAATAACTGAACGATTTAATTTACCATTTGTGGTGCTTAAAAGTAAATCAGAGCCTGAAAGTTGCTCTTCTTTTCCATCTGTTCTGGCATATTCTGTAAAAAGTTCTTTATTTTCATATAAATTCTTATCTAAAAATGCTGCAATCTCTCTTTCTACAGCCATATCATTTTTTCTATTACTAATCATACATGTACTTTTTACAAATATACAAAAAATTGTTAAAAAACAAAAAAAGAGTGACTAAAAAAACCACTCTTTTTTGAAATTATCTTACCATAAAATTGAAAGGCATTGGCTTCATTTGTAAAACTTTTAATAAACTATCGTTCATATCTGCCTGATTCTTCATCAAATTCCAAGGAAGCATTCTATCAAGTCTTTCCTTCAATTCATTCAATACTCTATCCTTATCTTGTTTACCAAGGTCAAGCAACATATTATAGTCCATCTGCATTTCTGCTTCTGGAATCTTAACTGCTCCACTGTATGTACCACGAATGATACCAAGCGTAATCATAGCCTCTGCTACAAGCAACTGTCTTACAGTTTGCTGTGTTGGTTCGTTAAATAATTCATATCTCATTTTATTCAAAGGCACTTGGTCAGGGGTAATAAGAATTGAATCCTTATTATCTAGCATACACTGTTCAGCCGTATTATCTCCATCGGTAGATACGTCATAGTATGTGTACCAACAATAGCAAGAATGGTATCTATTCCATCCCCAAGTGTCATCAGCAGCAAGACCGCCAACCATATTTGGAGAACCTGGGGTTGATAACAAGTGTACGAGGTGAGTACCATTTGGGCCAGCTGTTACTTGATAAGCCAAATCGCCACGAAGCAATGAATTCTTATATTTTAAGTCAGCAGCCATAAGTGCTGTATCATATGATGAACCGATATAGAATCCAGTAATTCCCATACCATTACCCATATTACCATATTGTCCATATCCTCCTGCAATACCTGTATCAAGTGTACCCAAGTTACCATACAATGCAGCCTTTGTTGTTGAAGGAGTAATGTACATAACCTTGTTAATTTCTCTACCAGCAGGAATTACATATACTTGCTTTCCTTTTTCAATTTGGAAGAAATCTTTCTTTAATTCCCATTTTGTACCTCTCTGCTGCAAACCAACTTCTTTTGAAAACCATTCAGACCAATCACGAGACCAATCAAGAGTTCTTGTGCTTAGTGCAAAGGCAAGGTCAGCAGGGTTATTGATGAGCGTATTATTACCCATCATATTAAGCCATTGAGATTCGATTACCCAGTTCTGAACATATGATGCATAATCTCCAACAGCAACTTCAAGAAGGTCACACAACTGTTCATCTTCTAACTGTACAATTCTTATAGGAGCACCTATTTTTGTTCTTACAATTCTGAACAAATCCCTTAGTTCTTGTGTAATTTGCATTTTACCTAACTTATTTATTACTTATAAATATTTATATAAAAATTAAATTAGATGAAAAACGTTATTATAACTGAATCTATCATAAAAAATGCTTTAAGACAATCTATCAATGAAATGATTGGCGAAGATAGAACAGAAGCTCCAGATGGTACTGTTGAGATTGATAATTTCCAAAATGTAAGAGAAATTATACAGTTCACGAAACCTGGAGATACAATTTATTTCGTTGAACTTATTAAACGTAAGAAGGACAATCCTGATATGCTAGATTCACGCCAATTCATCAAGCAATTCTACTTTAAAGATGAGAACGAGTTTAACAATGCAGAGGCTTCTATTAAAACTCTTTGTCAGCAATTAGGAGCAAGGGCTTACATATATCTTAATGCACGCTCAAAAGCAATGATTGACAAATACACAAAGATTTACTCTGACAGATTTGCTAAGAATAGGAGAATGGCGCAACATTTTGGCAATAATCCTATGGCATATGCCGCTGGAAGAAGTTTTGATGCCCCAGATAGACCTTTATGCTTCGTTGATATTGATTCTGATGATTTCAACGACATTAGTTTGGCAATGAAGATTATTCAAGACGCTGGCATTACGCCTTTATTTGCATATAGAAGTATGAATAATGGCTTACACGTTATTCTTCCAAACAAAGATGATGCTAAAAAACTTGATTTCACACCTATTAATGGTAATCTTAATGGATTGAGCCAATTCTATAAAAACAACGCTAAAGTAAGTGTTGAAATTGATAAGCCTACTCTTCTTTATGCTTCACTTAAGCCAAATGGATATGATGCACAAGCAGCCAGATTTGCTAAAGCAATACAAAGAAGAGATAACCAACAGCAACAAAATAATAGGAATAGAAATCGTAGACATCCTTAAAATATAATATAAAACATTATGGCAAAATTATTAAAAATAGGTGCTGCATATATACCAAACTATAAAGTAACATCACAAGATGGAACAACTAAAATAGAGCCTCACGTTCTATTTTATTTTGATTCAGACGAAAAGACTGCAAACCTTGTTGCTGGTTCAGGTGTAGCAAAAGGACTTAAAGCAGATGGTGATTCTGTTATTAAAGCAGTAAAACTTGATAAGTATAAGGACTTTATATATGGCAAAAAAATGTTTCCAAGAATTTTGGATGCATTTGAGCAGTGTGGATATGTATATGACATTAACAATTTAAATGCTCTAGAAGCAAACGTTGAACAAGAGGTTCAAAACGTGTTGAATAGTGATGCATCAAGTAAGATATATGCAGATAACGCTTCTTTCATTGATGATATTATCAAGGCAATGGAAGAAAACCTTAACGACCCTAAATTCTTAAGCTACGTTAATGCTGTTGGTAGTATCCAATATGTTGGTGACGATGTATTAAGTAAGGTAACAAAGTTATCTTATAAAAACACATGTATGGTACTTTCGCAGTGGGTTAACGCTGGAAAAGGAGGGCAACCTACTTATTTGGCGACAAAGAGACAGTGGTCAAAATTCTTTAATAGAGACGTTGTTCCTGGAGCTACTCCTTTATATATTGTAAACCCTAAAGATGTTGTTCACAGAAGCATTAAACAAACCATGAAAGACTATGGCGTATCACAGGCACAATATGATTCAAATCCTATGATACAAAAGCAAATTGATACGCTCACAAACGATAAAGATTACGGCCAATATAATAATACCAAATTTGGATTAAATGGCATAAGCCCTTATTATGACTATAGCGAAACTGTTTTGCAGCAAGGTGCTCAAAGTAACTATGATTTTGACAACATGAACAATGGTAACTTTGATACTGATAAAGACAAAGCAGAAGATGAAAAGAGGGGAGATATATTAGCAGCAGCAACTGGTGCAGGTAACAAAAAGTCTGATGCTGAAATTATTAAAAACCTTGAAGCGCACGCTGTTAAAACCAACGATACCAATTTAATAAATATATTAAAATCAGGAGGAAACGTAATAACAAAATCAATTGAATATCTTGCTGATAATTCAAAAACAATTTTACGTGAGGTTGATGAAAACAAGAAAAAACTTTACAAAGGCGTTTTGGTTGCTTTTGTTTTAAAGAGGCTTCAAATTGATACTGACTATTCTGACAGATTGTTAATGAATAACATGAGTCAATTGAAAACTTATGGAGGTTTAAATAAAACAGTGTTCCACGCCATTGGCTCAGATTTTGAAAATATAGTTAACCTAATTTATGGCATCACTGAATCTGTAAGCAATAGCACATTATTGTGGATGCTTAACGCAATAGGAATGTCAGTTGAAGAATATAAGGCATTACCAAATACAGAACAAGAAGCAGAAGCAATGATGAACAACGTTAGAGAATCATTCATTAAAATTTTTAATAATTTATTAAAATAATATCAATATGAAATTGTTTGGAAAAATAACAGATAAATTATTAAAGGAAGAATTTGAAAGGGATGGTGGCTTCTACGTTTATCATGGAACATCACCAACAGCAGAGGAAGGAATAAGCAAACTTGGTTTTGAGAGATTCTTTACTGGTTCTAGAGGTGGTAATATGTATGGAGCAGGAATATATAGCACTTACAAACTTTCAACACAAGGACAGAATGCGAGAGGTGTATATGGTAATATGATGTTCAAATTAAAGGTTAAGAGTTTAAAAGACTTCATTATTTATGACCCTGATATTGCTATAAAGGTTTATGGAAACCCAAGTGTTGAATTTCAATTAAAGAAAATCCTTTCTCCTAATTCTTTTGAAAAGATTAAGAAAGATTACTATTATTCAAAATACATAAATACTAACGGTACTCTTACAACAAGTACTTGTGCTCTTGCTTTATGCGAATACTTGAGATATAATGACCCAGAAGCAATGTATAAAATTAATGGCTTTATATTCTCAGGAAACCACGATGGTTGGGTTTGCTTTATTAAAGACTTTAAAAACGCATACCCTGTTGAAATAAGCAATGACTGTGGAAGAACTTGGAAGCCATTTGAAGGAAGCAAAACAATGCAAGAATTTGGTATTGATGATGTTGACTTAAGATGGCAACTTGGTAAACATAATTACCAACTTATGAAAGAACTAGATGAAGTTCCATACTATTTCATAAATGGTTTTGCAAAAGTTAAAAAAGATGGCAAATATAATTTCTTATATAGGAAAAAACCATTGTCACAAGGAGTAATTAGCCCTGTTTGGTTTGATTACGCTCCGGATACGTTCTCAAATCAAGGAAGAGCAAATGTTGTTGTTGATGGTGAAACTTTCATTTTAAAATTAGACCAAAAAACAAATACGTTTTATGTTTACTATTCAGATGGTAAATTTATTTGTAGGCTAGATTTATTTGGCAGATTCTTGGCAAATATAAAGAACCAAGTAGAAGATGACGATGAAGATTTTTAATTTAGATACATTATGAAAAAAATTAATATAAGAGAAAATAAATTAAATATATTTATATCACAAATTTTAAAAGAAGCCATACAAAAAGCACCTGTATTTGGAAGTGGTAGGCATACAACAGATTATAGTCCAGTCTTTCAAGAATTAGCAAAAATTGAAAATCTTCATACTGACAGATACAAAGATTACGAGTTGGAAGATGCTTGGAATGATTGGAAAAATGTTGGATATAACAAGCACAGCAATGAATATTTAGTTTACTTGTCAAAATTCAACAATTTTATGTTTGGAAGTGGCGGATTTTTAAGAAATTTGTCATATGTAGCAGATAGAACAAACGGGCCATTACATCTAGCCATATTAGACAATCAATGGTCACGTTCATTGGTTGGAACAAAAGATTGGAAATATTCTGATTTAAATTCTGGAAGTGGAGGCGATGAATTCCATTGTTTTTACACAACAGTTTTAAAATTATTTCAAAACCCTGCAATTTGGAACGACTTCTTTTTTAATCCTGTATTTGCAAAAGAAAAGGCAAAATATGATAGCATAAGGTCAAAAATTACTGACATTATGAAAACAAACAAAGAATCATATGAAACTCAGTATAAGCCTTTACTACCTATGGAAGAATACAGACAACTTAATTTATTTATGAATGAAATAAATCAAGAAACAAAGAAAGTTGAAAAAGGACTTAATTGTAAACCTGAGTTATTCTACGAACCAAAATTTGAAAATGTAGGTGGATTTGAAGATGATGAAGATGAAGACTATTAATGATATGAATAAAAATATTGTTATTGTACACTACAATACTCCTTATCTCACTGAATGTCTGGTAAGGAGTATTAATTTTTTCGTTAAAGACGCTATTATCTATATTTTTGATAATAGTGATAAGTTACCGTTTACAGCTAAATTTGACAACGTTACAATAATTGACAATACTAAAGGACAGATAATTGATTTTGGCACTTGGCTTGAAAAATATCCAGATAGGATAAAATCTTCAGCATTTAGAAACAATTATGGTTCTGCTAAACATTGTTATAGTATTGATAAATGTATGGATATTATAAACGATAATTTTCTTCTTCTAGATTCTGATATACTATTAAAAAAAGATATTTCAAAATTAATTGATGAAAAGTTCGTTTTTGTTGGTGGAACTGAAATTTGGAAAGCAAGAAACCCAATGCCTGATTCTCATCCAAAAGCAAAGATAAGAGCAGTGCCTTATATGTGTTATATTAACACTAAATTGTGCAAAAAATACAACATAAGGTATTTCAATGACAAATATATGTATGGACTAAGTGCAAATGGTGATTCTTATGATACTGGTTCATATTTTTTTGAACAATTCATTAGAAAAGGCTTGAAATGGAAGAAAATAAACTATAATGAGTATATTGTACACTATAAAGCAGCAACGTGGGTAGATAGTGCCAAAAAATATGATAATTATAATCCTATTAGTATTGAAAAATGGTTAGAAATACATAAAAATCTATGGGATTTTAAAACTGAGGTTAAAAAAGAGAAGCCAATTGAAGTTAAAAAAAATTCTAAGAAAAAAAAAGTAGTTTATACTTGTATAACTGGTGACTATGATAATTTATTAACGCCTAAAATTGTTTCAGAAGATTTTGATTACATATGCTTTACTGATAATACTAATTTACAGAACGATGTTTGGAAAATAATGCCATTACCAAAAGAAACAGATGAATTAAGTCAGGTAAAGAAACAAAGATATGTAAAAACGCACCCACATTTAATTCTTAAAGATTATGATATTTCAATTTGGATTGATGGAAATATTGAAATTATTGGAGAAATGAATGATTTTATTAAAAATGTTGATGTTAGTGATGCATCAATATTAATCCCTAAACATCCATCAAGAAAATGTATATATGCAGAAGAAAGGGCTGTGATTTCTATGAAAAAAGACACTTCACAAAACACCAATCCACAAATAAAACGCTATAAGGAAGAAAAATTCCCAAAAGACTATGGACTAGTTCAAAGCAATATCATTTTTAGAAAGCACAATGATGAAAAATGTATAAAAATAATGGATGAATGGTGGGAGGAAATAAAAAATGGTTCTCATAGAGACCAATTATCATTCAATTATGTTTGTTGGAAAAATAACGATGTTAAAGTTGTTTACCTAAATGAGAAAACTTGTGAATCTAGATGGTTCAGATGGAAAAAAATGCATAATAAATTTAAAAAAACTCCAACAATAAAAAGAAATATTGATAGACCACGAAAATCAGTAGAGCAACTAAAGGCTGATTTTGATGAAATTATTAGAAGAAGAAAAAAGTGTAAAACAGGTGACATTAGTATATACATACCGGGGTAACTCAATTAAGAGCCACCCCGTTATTGTTTTATTCGTCAAAAGTTTCTTCCTCAGTATATTCCAAATCTGCCTCTGTTAAATCAGAAACAGACTCGTTTCCATCTTTCTTCCTTTGCTTATCAAGGTTTTCAAGAATTAGTTTGATATTTTCTTTCTTATATGTGTCAATGTCACTTTCTGAAATTAATCCATTATGTACGCAACACATTGTACCTTCATAAGTAACATTATATGGAGTAGGTAACTGATTCTTTGTTGTCTTTATCTTAGTTACAATTCCATATTTGAAATTCTCGCCTTTAGCAGTTGCTTTTAATTCTTTCACAGCAGCCTTTGCAACGCCTCCAAGGTGAATGATTAGTCTTGCCCCATAGAACATAGTCTTACCGCCTTTTAACTCAATAGAAGGCACGCCAGGCATTCCATTCATTGAATCGTTCCATATCTTATTAACACAGAAGAATGTGTTTGTGTAAGGTTCACTAACCTTTCTTGATGATGGGATTCTGTTATTGATAATATTATTAAATGCTTGTGAAATAGCGCCAGCATCAAACATATTATTTCCAGTCTTACTTGTGTAAGATTTAAATGATTGTATTGAGCCAATACTATCCCAAATAAAGCAAATAGGATAAGGGAATCTTCCATCTTCCTGTCTGTCAAGGAAATCATTAATACAATAAGCAATATCCTCTAGAACTGCTTCTTTTCTCTGTTTTGAACCTTCTTTTCCTGCTGCATAGTCCATCTTACCATACTTCTCAGCAAGAGCCTTATTATCCAAGAAATAGAAGAATCCTTTATAATTGACAATCTTCTCAGTTATTTCTCCTGTTTCATCGTCAACAACTGGGCCATATACTGGTTCTGCTTCAACTCCGCAGTCAATTGCATATTTCCAATCAAAGTTGCCCTCTGTTTCAAAAATTACAGGAACTATACCTTCTCTTTGGCACGCAGCAATAAGGCAATTTTTAATAGTAGACTTACCTGTGTTTGACCATCCTGTTACTATTGTCAAATAACCCTTTGGAATTCCAGGTAATTTAAGTGCATCCTCAAATGCTTTAGGAAGAATAATAAATTCAGTTTCCTTTTCAGCACTTGACATTTTAAGTTCGCTCATTCTGATTGGTTCTTTTGAAACCTTTGTTTCAAATCCCATTTCAGCCTTGAGTTCATCAATACTAGGTTTTGTAAAAACCTTTTTCTTTATTGCTTGTTTCATAACCATTATAATTTCTCTATGATTCTCTTATTAGTTTTTTCCAATCCCTTCTACAAATTGCGTGATATAAATCATCACCACCAACTAATATTTGGCTTCCTTCTGTGATTATTTTGCCATCTTTATTAAACCTAGCATTTATAGATGCTCTCTCTCCACAGTTACAAGATGTTTTAACTTCTTCAATATCATCAGCCAATTCGAAGAGTCGTTTTGACGCTGGAAATAACTTTGATTTAAAGTCTGTTCTCAGACCATAACATATAACATTAATGTCAAGAAAGTCAACGATGTCAGAAAGTTGGTCAACTTGCTCTTCTGTTAAGAATTGGCATTCGTCCACCAGAATCCATTTTAATCCACTAGACTGTGTTGCCATACTAATCTTGATGTATTCGTTAACCACATCAAAAATATTAACGTCTGGGTCAATTGAAATGCACTCTCTCTCAAGACCTGCTCTTGACTTTACTAAATTTTTACCATCCCTTGTATCGGCAGATGGTTTAATTACTAAAATTGGAATACCTTTTTCATCAAAGTCATGGGCTGTAGCAAGTAGCCTTAAACTCTTGCTAGAACCCATAACTCCATAATAATAGTATAATTTACACATTAAACGTTAAATTTTCCTAGAATGGTAAATCTTCTTCACCATCAATTATTACGCCGCCAAAGTTATCCTCTTTTGGTTCTTCCTTTGGAAAGTCAGAAAAATCCTTTTTATGCTCAGTTAAGTTCTCTTTCAACTCTTCTTCTGCTGCTTTCTTGTCCTCTTCTGCCTTTTCAGCACTATCAACGTACTTGTTTTGAGTTTTGTCAAAGACTGGAACACCGCCCTTAACAACAATTTCCATATATTCATATGGCTTAACGGTATAAACCTCAGTCCACTGTTTTGGGTCGTTTATCCAAGCAGTTCCTTGCTCATAACTTTCTGTTAATGGTGTTCTTTCATCATCATCAACAACCTTTGTTACAGTCTTTCCATTCTCATCCTTTGAAAGATTGATGATTAAGTCTTTACCATCATTAAGGTCAAAGATGTTGCTAGTCTTTCCTTTCTTCTCTGCTGCTTTCTTTCTCTCAAAATAGATGTTCATAATATCATTATATACACCCTTCTGAGATTTAGAGTCGTTAAATAACCAGAACTTAACTCCATCCTCTTCGTGTCCTCTTTCGATACATCTTACAATCCATGCTGCTTTAGCCTTATTCATATACTCAATATCGCCAAACTTCTTCTTTTCTACTTCTGTTGCTGCGTTATATCTGAGTTCCTTTGCCTCGGCTGATACTGCACAGAAAGGACACTTATCACCCATCTTGTTATGCGTAGGGCATACGAAAGTGCGCCAACCTCCAGAACTTAGTTCTTTGTTGACCTTAACTGTGTGAATAAAAACTTTTTTGAAAGGGCTACCACCTTCAGGGGAGAATGGTAATAGTCTAATTGTTAATGATTTGCTTTTTTCTCCAGGCTTTAAACGTGCTTGAAGATAATTTTTCTCGTTAAATTCTGTCTTTTTCTTACTTGTAGTAGTTGTAGCGTGCTCTCTTGCGTACTGCTCTGCAACTGCATCTGCATCAATGTTTGCGGTTAAAATTTTTTCAGCCATAAATTTAAAAATATTAAAAATGTGCCACAAGACACTTAAATTCTATAATACAAATATACAAAAAAAATGTTAAAAACAAAAATATTTTCCCGGTTTTATTAAGCCGGGAAAAAATATTTTTATCTATATATTTTATAAAACCATCCGACTAATTCATAAGTATTACTATGCTCATCAATTTCGCCATCAGCAAAATCTTGAAGTAGCATTTCTCCAGAATATTCTGTGATATTGCTTGAAACCTCTATATAATAAGTTTCTTTGCTTGTTTCAACTTTATATATTGTGTTTCCGTTCATATACTCTTCACGCTCATCGTCAGCATCCTCAAAATCATCATAATCATTATAGCCAAATAACTCTTTTTCTTCATCTGCTGGAATGAGTGTTCCATTCATAATATCTGTGCATATTTCTTTATTAATAGGTTCACTATTAGCAACACTAACCCTTCTACCAAAAATATTATTTGGTATAAAATACCTAAAATCATTTGTTAAGCACCATAGAGCAACAGATTCCTTCATTTCATAAGAAACCTCTCCTTGTATGCTTAAATCTTCATTTAAAAGTTTTACTTGGTTTTCGTTGATTATAATTTTCATAACTTAATAAAGTCCAAATATTTTCTTGATGTTCTGGTCTAAATCATCTGTAACTGCAAATGTGTCTGCAATTTCTCTTTCAGTGAAATCGTCAACATCATCATTTGTTATGACATATTCTTGAGTCGTTGGCTCTTCGTTGTCTGCGTATGCTGAATAGTTGCTATTCTCTGCTTTATCTTTCCAAAAATCTGTGGGCTTTACCTTAAATGGATATGAATCTAGAGAGCGTAAGTTAAGTTTTTCTGTTTGAGTTGGGTTTCTCTTTTCAAATTCAGTCTTAAGGTCTGCAATCTCTTGATTATTCTTATCAAACATTGTTTGAAGTGTTTCAATTGCGCCAATAAGTTTCTCAATCCTTGAATCAACTTTACCTAAGTCTCTTCCAACTGAATTAACCTTATCGTTAACCTTCTCCTGAGCATCTGTCAAGTCATCAACATCAATAACATCATCTTCCTCTTCAGGCTCTTCCTCATCCAAACCATCAGGCATTCCTCCAGCCATAGGGTCAGCACCAGGCATTTCGCCTCCCATTGCAGGGTCTTGTCCAGGCATTCCACCTGCTGCTGCATTAGGGTCAGCATTTGGGTCAGGCATACCACCATCAGGACCAGGCATTCCTCCTCCCATTTGGTCTGCTCCACCCATTGCATCAGGACCAGGCATACCTCCATTTGGGTCTGGCATTCCACCGCCCATTGGGTCTTGTCCAGGAGCGCCACCTGCGCCCATTTGGTCTTGAGGCTGATTTGGGTCATCGTCTGCTTCCTCTATTGGAGCAAATGATTCTCCCAAAGCCCTCATATAACGCATGTGTGCTTCAAAAAGATTATTCTCTTTTAAATATTTGTAGTTTGCCATCACTAAATTTCTATTAATCTACCAAAAGTTGCTTATTATCCTCAGTCAAGATTGTCTTTGAACTTTCTGTTCTCTCAATAAGACCTTTGTCTTTCTTAATTCTCTTAATCTGTTTTACTGGTTCATTATTAATAATTGCTTCAGCCATTGAAATTTTATCCATAACGTTAACTATTTCTTTTTTATTTTCTTCCTGTTTGTATTCCACATGTCTCTTCTGTGGCTTTACATCCTGTGAATGTTTAATTATAAATGCCATAATATTACTAATTTATATATAAATATCATTTTAAGTAAAAAAAGAGCACTTATCTTCGATTTTTGATAAATCGTTGATATTTAGATTTCCATTAGTTAAAATGATAAGTTTATCTTTATAAAAGTCCCAGTTAATTTCCACTTCATTATAAGGTTTTTCTTCTTTGGAATTATATTCAATTTCTATTAATCTGTTTAATGCATTAATAGAAAATAAACAACCATTCTTGACATGCATAATGGTTGAACCTGAGAGTTTTTTAATAAATTTATCTTTATCAAATGTTTTAAAAGTAACAAGATATTCTTTTTCGTTTGTATTAATTGAATAGATAAATACCTTATCTAATTTAACGCCAAATTTATACTTTAGCATTTCTAAAAATGAAAGTATTCTATTTTTTGCTACAAATGTACCTATTATTACTCCTTTTTTGACAGACATCATTTTTTAAAGTATTGACATAAAATACGGAACTACGTATTTTTTATTTCCTATTTCAGCCTTAATACTTTTAACGCAATCAGAAGCGTTAGTACAAATTATATTATTTTCATTTGAATATAACTTTCTAAACAACTTCTTGGTATCTACATTTATATATTCAAGAACCAATATTGAGATTCCCAAAACGCTTCCGTTATATAGTATATAAAGCATATTATTACTAATATAAATATATTTTTTTTCACCGGAAAATAATATATTATATAATTTTTTTATTTTATTATATTTTAAATTTAATATATTAATATAATAATATTTTATATCTTTAGTTATATTATTTATTATATAATTATAAAAATAGTTTATATCATTCTCAAAGTCAACACGCTTCTCCGTTTTTCTAAAAGTCCAAAATAAATTATCATTTACTTTTTTATTTAATATTGAAAAATTCTCAATATTTTTCTTCGCTGTTTCGATGCCAACCAATAAAACAGGTTTCGTTGAGTCAGTTAGTGAAATATCATTAACCACCTCAACGAAATCCTTTATATTATTGATTTTTTTATCTGTTACTATGTATCCTAATTTCTTCATTAATTCGTATTTTTTGCAAATGTACAAAAATTTTTTTAAAAAAAGAAATTATTTGTGCCTGAATAAATGCCACTCCAAATTAAAATTATTACGGCCTTTATATACATTACATACTCCATTTTGTTTAAAATCAGAATACCAATCAGAGCCATCAAAAGCACAGCTATGCCTTGGAGGTTTTCTACCAGATTGCCACATGACACATATATCTCCCTTATTTACTTTTTGGCCAAAAGGAAATTCGCTTTTATTAGAACTTGTTCCACCAGTTACTTCAGTAAATTCGCTTCCGGATTTTTTCATTTTGTCATATACCTCCCAAGGTTCTCCACCCCAATATTTTCTATTTGTGCCAGAATCATCTAACGCTCTATTAATAGAACCGGTACATAAATGACAACTACCTCCTGGCTTATCTCTTTTTCCTCTTTTTGGATTCTTTTTATGCTCCGTTTCGCAGTGATTTTCTGCCCAATAATGAAGCCTTTTTACAAATAATCCTACATTCCAATTTCCTATAAATCCAGATTCATTTTCTTTTCCTCCTTCTCCTAATTGGCTTGCGTTGTTTCCTGAATCATTTGATGACGAAGCACTACCGCCACAAGGCTGTAATTTATATTTACTATCATTGAAAAGAGCATCATAATCATCAAGAACGTTATTTGTATCGCTTCTCAATTCATTAGTATTAGACTTGTATTTTTTTACAAGTGCTTTACAGAAACTAGTATGTATTCCACTATTGTCATCACCTTTTGAAACATGTATAGAATTTATAGGAGTATTTGGACTTGATTCATTAGCTACTTTAATGTTAGTAACACTACTTCCTTCTTTAAGTTTAACAATGTATTCTTTTGGAGTTGAACTTTGGTCTCCGCCATTAGGTATTACCCAAGTTATTTCACTTATTTTACTTGAATAAGTGTTAAGCATCATATCGAATACTGTGTCAAAACCACTTCCTCCACCTGTTATATAAACAGTATCTCCTTTAGACCTTTCTGGGTCTATACCAATTTTTACATTGTTAGTAGAAGATGCGGCAGTTCTATTTAAAGCGTTAACAAATCCCGTAGATAAATCTGAAACGTGCTTATCTCCATTTCTTGCTACTTGAACATTTTCATAGGTTTCTGAAAATGTAAATTCATTAAGCCTATTTAGCCACCCTTTTAGAAATTTTTTCTGACTTCCTTTTGCTATTGATATGAAAAATTCTTTTCTTCTATTCCATATTTTATTAAATAATTCTCTTTGATTAGAATAACTATTGATAGCATTTATTTCCTTATCAGTAACTTTATATGTTTGATGTAAGCCTAATATTTGCTGAGGCTTTCCTATTCCATGTTTAGGACCGCTATTATACAACCAGTCGACAAGAAGGTTTGCAATAGATTTATTTTTTATTTCATCAGCTCTCCATTTATCCCAGAAACCTTTTTTAAATATATGATTCCATTCTTCATCAGTTATGTTTTTTAAATCATTACAAGTTTTATCATTTCCATAATAACTTCTGTATGTTTTAATTGTGATGCCTTTCATGGTGCAACCGCCTTTATCATCTTTGTCATCAGAGTAACCACCTTCTGCTTTTTTAATTTTTTTTGCTAAATCTTCAGATGCGCCATTATTTGATTCTTCATTGGTTAACGGGAATTCTTTGTATTCGCAATCATTATCAATATTTGCGTTATTTTTAAGCGCTTCAGAATTTTCACTATTTGTTTCTCCCTTACCTGATTGATTATTTTTTGCTCTTAATCCTCCGTCACGTGCAATCCTTGTACAAACATTAGACATTCTAACTCCTGTAAATTTAGTAACCATATTACCAGGAGTTATGTTATGAGAAACTCTTATTATGTAATAAGTTCCCCTAAACATTGGAACATTATTTAGTACAAAATACATCATTGGTTGAACCCAAGCACAACCCATCATTGTAACTTCACAAGAATAAGAGTTGTTAGAATAAATTGAATACAAATCTTGTCCATATGTAAAAAGTTTAGACCTATCCCCTGTTTGGTCTCCTTCATTATTCTGACAAGCAATAGCGAATTGTGCTTTAATTGATTGTTCGGTTACTGTAGGAGAATCCATAGAAATATTAATATCTTTGAAATAGCTTTGATACATTTTTCCATAAGAAACTCCAAAACAAGGTATTATATATTTACTTGAAAAATCTTCAGAGTGCGCTTTTAAAGGTTCTGGCCATATATTAGTGGTACTTTGCTCTTGATTAATCATAAAGCCATCATTTTCATACTCACTATTATCTAAATCAGCTAAATGGCTTGAAGCCTCATAAGCATAAACCACAATAAAATTAGGGTGTTTTTTAATGTGCCATCTATCTGTATAAGGTATAATATCGAACATGTTTTCCATATTTTCCTTTTTTGATAAGTCTAAAAAATTGTTAATGGCATATATACTAAATTTATTTTTTGCATAAATGGAACTTAAAAATGATAATAAAGAATATTGCGAGTTTCTATATGAATTAACTATTTCATCACAATAATTCCCAATATTAATTAAAATAAAGTTAGATTCATTATAAAAAGCATCTATGAAATAGAAATATCTTGTATCACTTTCAAAAAATTCTTTCATAGTATACTTTTCTTTAAACTCTTCCTCAGTTATTCCTGCTATCCATTTATCATATAAAAGTTTACAATATCTATATATTCCTATTTTTATATCAACATTTGAATCATCAGGCTCTTTTGCTTGAGATATTTGAACATTTGTATCCTCATCTTCAACTTTATTTTCTTTTACTTTATCTAAGAATCCTTTAAAAAATCTTTTTAATTCACTAGTATTTACTTTTACTCCTACGTTTGATTCGTCATTAAAATATTTTGAATTTTTTGAAAAAACACACCCTGCAAGAGCAAAATTACAAGCATGTACTGAACTAGCACCTCCATCTCTAACCCCCAATCTTAAACCTCTTGTGAAATTTTTTGTGCTTCCGCAAACATCTTCATCAATTGTTATATAATTTTTAAAGAAGTCATCACTAAGTTCTCCTTTTAAGAAGTCTATTATATTATTGTATGAATTATCAAATTTTTTAATCCATGAATTTCCTCCAAACAATCCTAATGCGCCTTCATCTTCAACCTCTCCTATATTTTCGAAAAATTCATCATATTTGTCAGGGCGTTTTATTAATTTTATTTCCATTCCACTTCTTATACTATTGAAAGAACATAATAAACTATTTCCTTCAACTCCTGTTGACACCCAATTTAAAAATATTTCTATTAACCTTGATTTTACACTTCTATGTAGTGCATTTAAATTTTTTATTTCTAAGCCATACCAACCTGTGTTGTAACCATTTAAGCATTGTTTACCTTCCGTTGTTTCAGACCAAAGAAGTGCTCCTGCAAACATAACACCTGGTAATGGTATTACTGCCATTGTTTTTTCTTTTTTAGCAAAAAAATTATCTATAATTTCTTTATAATCAATAGCATATCCTAGTGATGCCAAAAACAATAATGCTCTTGACCTATTATCACTTTGTTTATAATATAATTGTTGACCGAAAATTGATGTTTCAGGGTCGCTACCGACAGTTTCTGTGTATGGCTTAAGATTTGTTAATACTCCGCAAAATTCAGTAAATGTGTAATCAATGTTATTGAATTCTTCTAAGTATTTTTTATATCCATCAGACCCTTTTCTTACAACTTCTTTTTTATCTTTATCTAACCACCCATCTCTGAAAATTGTTCCACTTCCTCCGCCTCCTGGCTCTTTATCATGGAAATAATCCATATTATATCCTCTACCAAAAGATTTATCTGAAAAAGCTTTTTTAGATGTTGGAAGCATACAAGACCCATCTGACGGTGTTATGGCATATGCATTTTCAATTATATATGCTATTACTCTGTTTGCTTCATCAGTTAAATAACTTTCATATTTATTTGAATCGTATTTGCTTTCATCTATAATTTTTTTACTATAATAATCTATACCATCAATGCCTGTTAATTGTGATTCAGCTATTTTATAAAATTTATTAACATTTGTGTCAAATGTAAAAATATTTTTCTTTTTAACGTTAGGAATATATACAGTGTTTAAATAATCTTCTGACCGCATTGCCTTAATTCCATTTTCACAATTAACAACTTCATTCATTATTTTTGACCATGAAAGATTCTGATATGGAACTGAAAAAGAATCGTATTTAACTCTGCATATATCAAGGTCTCCACTAGTAGAAATTATTCCACCATCATTCCTTAATCTCCAAGGCCAAACGCCGCCTTCAGGTTTTTTAATATCATTAGTTTCATTACCATACATCATAGACATTACGCTATCAAGGTTATCTGCAAGTAATGATAACTTCTGAATCATTTCCTTATTAAGTTTATTATTTTTAAGGAAATTGCACGCCTCTGCTTCTCCTAATGTTTCAGCCTTTTCTCCCCAGTCTTCAAAATTAGTAGTTCCTAATATTTGAACGCCTCTTAAACCAACCAATCCTAAAATAGAAGAAGGCTCATTTTCATCAAAACCTCCTGATGCATAGGTATTTTCGGTTGCAATCATGTCTAACGGCGTTAATGGATATTTAGAAATAGCAGAGATTGAACTTTCTGAACCTGCCGCTGACCCTGCTTCTTTATTTTCGTAACTTTGTACATCTTTTGATATTTGTTTGATGCCATTTATTATTCCATGCACCAAATCTTTTTCCCTAAAATCACCAGAATAATCTCCAACCCATGCTTCTTCTTTTATAACTGAACCCTTTCTTCTTACTTCTTTAACTACTTTTGGAAAAGGAGGCACAAAGTTATTAGGGCTTTTAACGTCACTAGCACCAGTAGCATCATTTATTCCGAGAGATTGAATAGTTCTCTTAGGCTCTTGATTACAAATTGTTTTAGACGTTTCAAAAATCATTCTTATAAATGTTTCAAAATGCGCCATAACAATTTTAGTCATATTTTCAACAGTAGGAGAGAACCCTAAAGCTTCTGATATTACTTTATCCTTTAAATCTTCTATTTCTTGTTCAACCCTTTCTGTTTCTTTAGCATTTTTATCCTTATATTTTTCTAAAGCATAAGAAAAACCATTGTCATCATAAAAATATGCTTTTTTATATTCAAGAAGAGGGTTTTTATTTTCTTTATTACCGTTATTAACGTATATTTTTAATTTATTATAAACTTGTGGATGTGTTTTTTTAATATCATCGTTCCAACTTCCTCCCATTTGGGCTTTAGTTTCACTGTTAGGCTGATTTGAAATTCTTTGTCTTGGTTCAGAATCATAAAACTTATTTGGAGTTGGTAAAGTTTCATTAGGGTGCTCAGAATTATATTTTTTTAATTCCTCTATAAAATCATCATATCTACCCTTTAATTGGTCTTCATTATCTACATAATCACAAAATTCTTCATCGTTTTCAGATGGACTTAATAAAACAAGGCCACTTAAATAACCATTATTTGTTAATCCTCTAGCAACAATATTTACACCTTTATATTGGTCTCCAGATACATTTTTAGATTCAGATAGTTTTTTTCCTATACTTTTATTAATTTCTTCAACAAAATTATTATATGAATTTTCTATTTTTGTAAAATAATCTTTTTTTTGGTCTAATTGTGTTTTTTCTTGAGCAACCGGGTCAGATTGAGCCATTTTTTCAGCGGTAGACTCAATATTCTTAATATTCCTTAAAAGCCATCCAATTTTAGGTACAGGAACTAAGCCACCATCTTTTCCTTCCATTTGGAAATTTTGACTTTCCCAATATTTTGCACCAATATAGTCAGAATAAGGAGCGGCTATTATTCCATTAAGCATTACATCATTTAAAAATGAAAAATAATAACCAACAAATTTAGCAGTACAAGCAAAATTTCCTGTATTTGAATCAAATCTTGCTCTAAAATCTGCTACTGTTAATTCATAAGACACTGGCTCTCCATAAAACCCTTTTACCATTAAAGTAAACTTAGGGTATGGAAAGGTGAAAAAACATTGGAAAAAAGTATTAGCTATGTCTGTATCGTTGCCACTGCTTATTGCCTCATCAATTTTCTTATTTGTTTCATAGTATTCTTTTTGGGCAAATAATGCAACACCACGAACATCTATAAATTCTACAGTTACTTCTGGAACCATAAAATTATTATATGCAATATCAATAGACTGTATTCCAAAAGTTTCTGTGCTAGGGCCTATTTTTTTTAAATCACCTAAATATATATCTGTATAATTAGTAGTTAAAGAGTTAAGATAAACACCATTTTCTCCGATAGGAATTTTAGAACCCTGCATGAAATTTATAGTACTTTTTCCATCAGTTTTTGTTTCAAAACTTAGGATAAGTTTTTTGCTATTTGATGTTTTAGTGGTTTGAACAGTTCTACCCCTTACGTCAACTTCCAAGTTGACATAAAGGCTATAATCTTCTAGTGGAGGTGTAAATTCATGAGTATTTGTACCATTTACATCAAATTCATCAACAGAATTGATATAATTAGGCTCGACATATATTAAGTTATTTACAACTTGTTTTAAATTGGTTCTTTTCATTTTATTTTATAATAAACCATATAATTCTTCATAAACATCAATATCATTATTGTATTGAGATATAACGCTATCAAGAGGATAAGGTATTCTTATCTTTGACCCATCGGGTATTTTGTATTCTAATGACCCATATTCAGGATTTGCTTGCATTATGAGCCAATCATAATTTGCATCTCCATAATACTGATAAGATAGCAGGTCAAGTCTAGTTTTTCCTGCCATATAATAAGTGTAATAATCAGTATTTCTTTTTGGTATTTCTATAAATGGAACATGAAGAATTTTTCCATCACGTCTAAATTTATAATATCTATCGTATGTTGCCATATCTTTTAACTATTTGTAATAACGTTAGGTGTAAATGGCGCAAATTTAACAATATTACCATTTTCATCATATTCAGCCAATTCAGACCTATTATCGTAAACCTCAGTATTAGCATAATAATTAAATGACAATGCATTTTGAAGTCTTGTAATATGTCCGGCAAGGCTGCTTCCTCCGATAAATTTAAACCTCATATTTATATCAGCAATCATTGGCATAGCTCCAATACCCTCTTGATTTAAGTCCCACATCAACGGGTCAAATGAAAAAGAAAGACTTTCTATTAATATTTTAGTATAGTAGAAATCTCCAATTCTTAAAATACAAACAGGCGGTCTACCAAATGCTAAGTTATTTGCTGTTGTTTCATTGCCATTATCACTGCTTCCAATTGTTGGCCCTTGTCTTGTGCATTGTTGTAAGAATGTTAGTCTAGCATTAAATCCTTCTGGACTTATTGAATGGAATGCCGGGTCAAAATATTTAATTTTGTCGCTTATCTTATGATGTAAAAAAGGTTCTTCTTTCTCTAACATTGAGAAAAATTTTGCTTCGTTGTCATATCTAACGTAGTTGTTATTATCATTAGTACCATCAACTGCTGAATTCTTATCATCATTTCCTTCAATTGTTGCAATTTCTGACTTATCTTCAAGAGTATTATTTAAGCCTGCTATTTCATCTTGAGCTGCATTATCATGCATTGCATTTAACGTATAATTTTTATCGCTCTTTCCCCCTGAATTAAGAGTTATAAATCCTTTATCATTATAACTAAAATATTCAGATTTTTTCGTGAAATCTCCTGCACTTCTTGCAATTTCAGTTATCCTTGCATTTCCATTTCTAACGCTCTCATTCAAATTAATTGCTAACCCATTCATATTTTCGCCAATATTATGAAGTCTTGTACTTGTTTCCTTATCTCTTGGAAACTTTTCTTCAATCATTTTATTAGCGCTTAAATCATTGAAATAATTTATTTTTTCTATGCCTAGATTAGATTTAGATACTAATGTGTGATGAGGTGTATTTACATAATTATTTTGATGCAATTCGCCATCTTCTAAAGGAGTACTATTTTCATTTGCAGCGGCTTGTATAGTCTTTGAAGAAGTTTCTTTAAGATGAATAACAACCTCCACACTACGCCACAATTTATTATTAATAGCACTTTCATCACCACTATTAATTCCTGTTCCTTCTCCACCTGTTCCTCCTGTCGATACTTTTATATTATTAGTATCTACTCCTGTCTTAGATAAAAGCCATTTTTTTATTGTAGCCGCCCTATCTTTTTGTAGAGATTCATTTGCTTCACTATGACCTGGAGAAGAAGCTTTACCAATGCACTCAATATTATCTATTCCATATTGGCTTATCTTATTTTTCAAACTATCTACTTTTGCTTGGTCAAATGTTCCTGCCAATACGCTTGATGAATCTCCGCCTTCCAAAGCAACATATACATCAGCAAAACTATATAATGTATTTTTATCTTCCACATTAAATTGCTCTGCAACTTTTGTTAATCCAGCACTAGAATTTAAACCATAGCTGGCTCTATCAACATAATTTGCTTTTTTAAGAATTTGGTTTTTATAAGCATTATCAATCCTATAATACCATTTTCTATTCCACCACTTATCAGTTGATTCTCCTTCTTGAGCGTATAATTTTACAGTTTCTCCATTAAATTCTACATCCCATATTTCATCATTTTCGTTTTTTTGTCTATCAGAAGCAACTGGGCCACTTATAGGTTTTCCAGGACGCATTTCATAGCCTCCGTACGTTGATTCATCAGGTCTTGAATAAGGTACTTTATAATCAACAATGCTGCCACTTGAATTCTTTACTTTACCTGCCCCAAAACCATTTGTTAAGTATTTTGTTGCAAAGTCACCACCATCGTCTTTACCGCTATAATTTGTTGGAAAAAATGTAAAAAATCTTATTTCATTTGTATCAGGAGAAGGTATAGCTTCATCTTGTATTGCTGCTTCAGTTTCAGGAATAGTAGATGGCTTTCCTGAAAGCATATCACACCCAGCAAAAAACCTCAATAACTCTTGTTCAGGGTCGTCAACATCATCTACTGAATTGCTAACACTTTTTCCCCTATTTTCCCAATAGTTTATTATTGAAGGGTGGTCAACTAAAATTTTAAAACTAAGTTGTCCGCTTCTTGATGTATTTGCATATGTGTATATTCCTTCTCCACGTCCGATGAAATTTGTTTCTGACCAATTTACACTAATATCTTCATTAAATTTTAAATCATATGGAGGAAACCACATTATTCTTCCTCCAAATGGTCCCTTTTGTTCTGGAGATAATCCTCTTGATTGAAACATTTCTTTTGATTTTGCATCAGTGCCAAAAGCATCTTTCCAAGCAAGATTTTCTATTGAAAACATACAGTTTTTTATGCTAACCTTTTTGCTTTCATCACCATTATCAATAGGAGTTATATTAACAAGCCCATTGTTTTTATTTATAGTTCCGTATTTTTCAAGTCTTACCCTGCCATTTTCAAAACCCTGTGAAGAATGGTCTGCTGTAAAAAGATTAAATCCATAATTATTAACCAATTCTTGAGCAGTATAAGGTAATGGCCTTATAGCATCATTAAGCCTATGATATTGATGATGATAAGTCCAAACTCTACAGTATGGGTTATTATATCCTTCTGAATCAGTTTCAGTTTTGGATAAAAGATTTCTACCATGAGATATTCCATATTTTTGGCTAACTGCTGTCTGAGTGGTATCTGTAACTTCAGTTTCTTCATAATTAGTATGGAATCTTGCTATGATTGTTTTATAACTACCGTTTTTAAAACTCTCATTTGTTTTGTATAACAAATCTTTAGCAGTTAAGCCTGAACCATAAGATGTGTATCTACTGAATCTTGTTCCTGCATTAAAACTAGCATAAGTAATATCTGTAGATGAGCCATATTCATTTTCTGTGTAAACATAGACTCCGCCATTTTTAATATCACTGATATTTGAATGCTCTTCTAAAGTTCCAAATATATATCTTATTTGCTGTTCATTTATGGCAGTAGATACAACGCCATCTTCTAATTTACTATTATATATTTTCCTCTTTAATGTATCATGGCCAGTAGTTATCCCTAAACTTGACAAATAAGTGCCTCCTTTTATCCAGTTTCCATCACCCCCTATTACTTTTCCATTTTTATCTTTTACAACATTCCTTTCAGCACCGCCTTTTATAACTTCCCCACTAGAATTTCGTATGGAAGGATAATATGTTCTTCCGCTGAAAACATTCATATCGTAGTACGATTTAGACTTTTCTGTAAGAGACTCATAAAAATCAGTATAATACCCCAAATCAACTAAATGACCATAGTTTGATTTTTCCAATGGACTGACATAATCAATTAATGGGCTAAAAACATCATCAACAAACCTACCTGTATCTTTTTCTTGCTCTTTAGCATTATATGTTTTATTTACTGTTATGTTTTCAGTATTTATTCCTAATTTACCGGCCATTTCAGATGTAATTCCAAAACGGTATCTAATTCTATTGTCGTTAGCAACTTGTGCATTTCTAAGAGTCTCTCTGTTATAATAACCACTATACAAAGCCATATATGTGTCAGTACCTGTTTCATTAACATTTGGCATTAAATCAGCATCATTTGCCAATGCATCAATAGCATACTCACCAGGTACAAATCCAACAGCAGAAGCGTCATCGCTTAAATGGAATAAATTTTCACTGTTGTTAATATTTTCAACACTAAGAGTTGCTCCATATGTTGCTCTAATATACTCCAAATAATTTGCAGTACTGTTTTTATAGTCATCTAGATAGAACCAAGGTACACGCACAATAGTATTATAGAATGGATTACATAACTCACCAATAGGAGTGCTATATCCATCATATACATATTCTGCATTACCTATATTTCTATAGATATGGTCTAGCATATATCCATAACTTTTCTGATACAATCCAATAGGACGCATTCTAAAATCGTATAAACCACCATTTCTGAAGATATTTCTAATATCCCCAAAAGCGGCTTCGTTTAATACTCTAGCAGTTGTATCAAGAATTTTTGCTGTTGTGTTTAAAAAACCCATAGTGTTTAAAATATATTTTTTATATTAAAAAATTAAATACAAATTTTATTTACCTGACTTATTATATTGGCTTGCCATATTATTTCTCTCTGACTCCATATTTCTCTTACCACTGTTACTGCTTTCATTAATTCTTCTTGTAACAATGTCAGCAAGTTGTCTCTTAAACTCTGGAGTATCAATAAGCTTGGCCAAATCAAAGTCAACTGACTTACCACCCCCTTCAAGTTTAATAGTTCCGCTAACATTTAAATTAATATCAGTCTTACCAACACTTGAAGGTCTACCAACTCCTGTGTCAGAATCTTTAGTAGGATTTACCTTCATAAAATTACCATTGATAGGTAATGATTTAACTCCATCACTTATCTTAGAGCCAACTAACCCACCAGCAACCATACCAAGTGGGCCAAGTATAGAGCCAATTGCTGTTCCTGCTACAGTTCCAATTGTTTTAACTGAAACTTTTGGCAATGAAGGGCTTGACAATGACTTAGCCTTAACTCCAAAGTCTTTACCAGTTATAATAGACATCTTATTATCAATTGATGTCAATACCTTAACTGCATCTTCATTTGATGCGATACCTT
>Ga0247610_10000209_pt1 | contig 95831 bp, 139 predicted proteins | sample 174DNAGHGhighgp2_FD_193483 | JGI IMG/M metagenome (GOLD analysis project Ga0247610, IMG submission 193483) | Sheep rumen microbial communities from Palmerston North, Manawatu-Wanganui, New Zealand - 1742 DNA GHGhigh gp2 | ecosystem: Host-associated > Mammals > Digestive system > Stomach >... | reverse complement strand
CCATATGATTTTCTATAATAACACTAACATCATCTATAAATTTCCCAGGACACTTAAGGCGTTCTAGAATTTCCTTTGCCAGTTTTGCACCCTCTTTTTCATGACCTATAAATCTCCAGGACCCATCTTCTTTAGTTTCGTGGCAATAATATTTAGCCAAGTCATGAAGAAGTGCTGCTGTCCGAATAGTTAAGTCAGGGGGAGTATTTTCTAGGACTTTAAGGGTATGTTCAGTGAGGTCTAAGTTATGATACTTTGAGTGTTGATCCATACCCCAAGAAGCATCTAATACTGGGATGATATAAGTTAGTAGGTTATATTTGTGAAGATCTCTAATAGCCTGTCCCGGATTATTACACACCAATATTTTAGAGAATTCACCCCACACTCTTTCCATGGAGAGTTTATAATACTCAGTATAATCCGTAATACATTCTAGTGTTTCAGGGGCTATAGTAAATTCTTTCTGATAAGCGAATCTAAAAGCCCTGAGCATACGGAGAGGATCATCGCGGAAAGTATCTTCTCCTGGAATTGGTGTTCTTAATATTTTATTTCTTAGATCATCCAGGCCCTTTTTTGTTGGATCGAGGATAACGCCGGAAACAACATCCTGATAGAGGGCATTGCAGCAGAAATCACGTCGCAAAGCATCTTCCATGATTCCTCCGGCGTAAGAAACTTGATCCGGTTTTCTAGGGCCGTTTTTATAAGTTTCGGTTCTAGGCATAACACATTCAACCTGTTCCCCTAAGAGATTGAATTTAGCCGTACCATAAGTTGGAAATATTGTAAAACCCGAGCAGACATTAGACCAGTTTTTCTTAAGGTAGTCTGTAAAAATAGTAGCTCCGTCTTTCAAGTCTACTACAAGATCATAGTCTTTAGGTTCATTTCCAAGGAGCATATCCCTAACACAACCACCGACATAATATACTTTAGCTTTTCCCCAAGTTTCTATTATATTTTTGAGTAATTCTTTGTTCATTTTTTTTTGTTTATTTTCTCTAATATTTCTTTTCCTTTAAGATAAATAGATACTTCGGGGGTTTGTCCGAATAACTTTTTATCTATGCGAAGTGAAGGTTCAGTATAGACGTGGTTCATTTTGTCTTTAGTAGAAGATACTATTTCTCGTATGATATCTTTTGTAATGTGTTTTTTTGGAATATTTGCTACAGGAGTTCTTATGAGTAAATAGCTATCATCTTCATCTGGCATTATTCTGCTAAAAATATCAGAATCCACCCCAAATTTAATAAGATCCTGTTTTTTTCCGAATATATAAACAAAATCCGGTTCGAATACGTTTGATGATTTAATTATAAAAAAAATTAATCCATTTTGTTTGTAATCATCATAAAGTAAAGTATCCATTTATATATAAGGCAATAATCCCCCTCATACCCTTATAATTGTTATGATAGAAGAAAAGAAATTATATAGTTTAAAAGATGTATGTATTATTCCCACTCCGACTACAACAATAGAGAGTAGATCTGAGTGTGATTGTATGGTTCCTGATATAACTAGTTTTAAAAGGTATCTTCCTTTAGTAACGGCTCCTATGTCTTGTGTACTATATGAAAATAACTATAAATTTTTTGAAGAGAATAGGATTTCAGTAGTTATCCCAAGAACTGTACCATTTGAAACTAGACTTGAATTAATGCATGATTATTTTTGTGCCTTTGGTATGGATGAGTGTGGAGAAATCTTAAAAAAATATAGTTATGTTGATTCCGCCAATATTTGTATAGATGTAGCCAATGGTCATATGCTCTCACAGATTGAACTTGGGGTATCGCTTAAAAAACATCTTAAGGGTTATAGCAATGATGGTAGAGAAATTAAGATAATGGGTGGAAACATAGCTAATCCAGAAACTTATAAGATGTATGATGATGCTGGGTTTGATTATGTTCGTGTAGGAATTGGCTCTGGACAGGGGTGCCTAAGTTCTACACAGTTAGGGGTACATTGTCCTATGGCATCACTACTCGACGGAATAAATACCATCCGGAAAGACTATAAAAAATCTAGAAAGACAAAAGACAAGGGAAAATGTAAAGTTATAGCCGATGGAGGAATGACAGGATATTCAGACATTATAAAAGCAATAGCCCTCGGAGCAGATTATGTAATGTGTGGAATGTTATTCTCCAAAGCAGCTACCGGAGAAGAAAAAATAGGGGATAGTATTGAGTATTATGGTATGTCTACAAAACGAGCTCAACAAGAAATGGGTAAGACGATTTTAAAAACCTCAGAGGGTAAGTTTTTGAATCTTACTAAGGAATATACTCTCTCAGGATGGGTTGATAATTTTAGTTCTTACCTACGATCCGCCATGTCTTATTGTAATGCTAGAACCCTGGAAGAATTTAGGGAGAGGGCTAAGCTGCAGGTTATTAGCAATGAAATGATACGAATTATAAATGACAAGTGAAAATGACTATGAGATTGGTGAAAGATTAAATAATGAATCTCCATATTTTGAAATAATTGTATCGTTTTCATTTTGTGGAAGAGCAACTATTCACCATAAAAGATTTAGTTATAATACTAATGAGTTATCTATTAATGATATTTTAGGTACTATTTTGTATTATCTGAAATATGGGAACGATAAACAATTAGAAAATAAGGATATAGGATCCCATGTAACTAAATTTCTAGAGGAGCTTGATTTAATATATGATGATGTTGATTGTGAAATAGATGATGTATGTGTTTTTTATGTAGATCGTTTATTTTGCAGACATATTGTTAAGTTTCCAACTAATCTAGATATAAATATAGTTATTGAAAAAATAAAAAATTATATAAATGCAAATAACTGAAGAACTTTGGAACAAAACTGCCTTTGAATTTAACAACTTCAAGTCTGATGCTTGGTCAATAGATCATTCAAATATAGATAGGGTTTTGTTTTATTATAAAGCCATACTAAGAAGGATAACTAAGAAGGAAGCATTCATAGTTTTTCCGGGTTTTCTTGGGAGCTATGATAAAGATATTGATATTAAGTCTGATATTCAAATAAGAGAGAAGTTTAATTTTGATAAACTGGCTAATGAATTCTTTAGTAGTGCTGATTTTTTAGATCGACACAATCTAACGCCAGCATTTAAGTGTATAGTACCGAATTTAGAAGAGTCTACAGAATCTGAAGAGGAAGAAGTATTTAATGATTGTCTTGTAAACAATAAAACCTCAAATGGTCCAGAGATAATTCCTAATATAACCTATACTACTGCTCCAATATTTTTATTTGGGAATGATTTAGTAGCTGTATTGAGTTATGGCCGTTTTAATGGTTATATTCCTTCTGTATTTTTATTCACAGAAGATTCGGCTCAGGAAGTTTGTAGTATATATAATGAGTATTCCCAATTAATTAAGTTCCCTAAGACTGAGGGAAATAGTTCTAATGAAATTACTATGGGAATTGGAGTAGTCTCATACTCAAGACTAACATTTGCCCAACGTAATATATCATTGCGATATCAGATAATTCCGGATGAAATTTATAATTCTGATTTTCCAGAACAAGAGATAGATAGATTTATAGGAAATGATGAGGGAGGAATTGGAATATTTTATGGTCCTCCGGGATGTGGAAAAAGCACTTGTATAAAACATCTAGCTAAAAAATTTCCAAATAAAAGATTTAACATATTATCACAAGATCTTCTCTTTAGTCATCTGGTAGAACTAAGAAATTATTTACTCTTAGAGGATAAAGGTTGTGGATCTTCTATTTACATAATAGAGGATTGTGAAAAACTTATAGTCTCTAGAGAAACGAAAGAAAATATAAGTTCTTCTATATTATCAGAGCTCCTTAATATGAGTGATGGAATATTAGGAGATTACTTCAACATAAAATTCATATTAACTTTTAATACAAAGATCCCGAATGTAGACACTGCATTACTTAGAAAAGGACGATTAAAAATTAATTATGAGTTTAAACCATTATGTGGAGATAGATTAGAACTATTGGCTAAGAAACAAGGAATAGTTCTAACAGAGGAAACCCGAAAACAAGGTATGTCTTTAGCTGATATTTTTAACAGTAGCGTCGTAGATTTTTCAAGTGAGAATCCGAATCATCACATTGGGTTTAAAAAATAAATAAAAAAAAATAGATTAGAATTAATTCTAGTCTATTTTATTTTTCACATCCAAATTCTCCAAGGCCCAGTTCTCTAGCGCATCTTATTAAGGCGGATTTTACCTGGACATTTGGAGTTATGCAGGGATTCTCTTTTCGTAGTTCCCAATTTATATTTGGATATACAGTTCTAATATAATCTACCACTCCCTGGCTCCTACTCTTTCCTGCTCTACAATGAACATATATATTACGTCCTTCTTTTACCTGCCTATCAATAAAAAGCGCTAAATCATGGGCCTGAGGTTGAGATAAACCGGTGAATGTAGTATTATTATAACATTCTGTTTCATTGTTTATATCATCAAAGGTTGCATTAAATACAGTATCACTTTCTTGAAGGGGATGTGGTTCATTTCTTTTATAATAGTTTTGACAATCTTGTGTCTCAACTATTGAAATAGCCGCAGTATCTTTAGGGAGTGGAAGGGAATTTATAAAGTCCAATCTATTGAAACAATATAATTTTAAATTTTTCATAATTATTTATAAGGGTTTAATACCTTATACTTGTAATATGGGAGAGAATAAGGCTTTCATATTACAATGGTATAAAAAATAAATAAATAAATAAAATTATGGTTCACTATTTTTTTAATTTAGTAACAAAAAAAGGAAAAACAAAAATTAAACCAGTAGATGGTCAGCTTAAGGGTATAAACAAGATAGATTCATCTCTCAGTGTAACCTGTAGGAACATAAAGTCGATAATTAATCCTTCGATTCCGGTTTATTTTAGTAATGATATTTTTTTATCAGCCACTACTAAATACTATACGGTAAAAGGATTTACGCCACTTACAGATGAATATCCAGAAATTATGAATGAATATAATTCTCTTGTAGGCAAACCGACAGAAAAAGAGAAAGTTGAGGAGAAGACAAAAGGATCAATACCCTGTTTTTATGAGCGTCTATCTACTGACCCAGAATTAATTCCTCCGTCATCTGAAGAAGATGGATTTTATATAACCACAAATGATTGGGGAATATTGTCAAGAAATGTAAAAAAACATATAAACACATTAATTCTGGGACCTGCTGGTTGTGGAAAAACCAGTTGTATTAAAATTTTAGCTGAAAGACAAGGACTAGCTTTACATACATTTGATATGGGAAGTATGATAGATCCTGTATCGTCTTTGCTTGGAGTTCATAGATTAGAAGCTGGTGCTAGCATTTTTGACTATGCTAAGTTTACTAGAGTTATTCAAGAACCAGGTATTATCCTATTAGATGAGTTGAGTAGGGCCCCACAGTCCGCTATGAATATACTACTTCCTTGCCTTGATGACAGAAGGAAGTTAAGTATTGAAATAGCTTGTGGAAAGGGTGTAAGAGAAATTAATGTTCACCCTGAAGTCACGTTTATCGCTACAGCAAATATTGGGGTAGAGTATTGTGGAACGAATTCACTAGATCGAGCTCTAGTTAATAGATTTTTTATGTTAGAACTCGGTTATATTCCCCAAGAAGAAGAGGTTGCTGTTTTAGTAAAAAGAACTGGGGTGAGCTCGAATGTCTCAGAATCAATTGTTAAGATTGCTAATAATATTAGAAATCTTTATTCTAAGTCTGAGATATCTATTAGCCCATCAATCAGAGAAACTCTCGCCATTGCTGACCTCGTGTGTGATGGTTGGCCACTATCAGATGCAATGCAGGTAGTACTATTACCTCTTTTTGAGGGTACTAAGAATGAAGGCGAAAGAGGAGTTATTTATAAAACTTTAATAAGCTATTAGTAAATGAAAGATCTACCTTTAGGTATATATGATTCTTATGATAAAGAAAATCCTGGTCGATCAAAAGACTTGGGTATGGGTTGGTGGAGTAGAAAATCTTATAAATCCAGGGTTGGATTTGATAGCTCTACTCTATATGAGTTTACTAGTCATTCTTATAGTAGCTATTTAAATTCCTTTACCAACCCAGGTGATTTATCTAAAGTACGAGAAGTCTTATTATCCGCAAATAAATTGATACGGGAAATATTGGTTATTTTAGATTTTCCATTTAAAATCTCAATTTGTTTTTCTACGGATAAATTTAATAAATTTTCTAAAAGCTATTCCAGTAAGGAAAGCAGTAATATTAGAAAATTATTTCTCAGCACAACCTGTTTGGATGATGAAAAAGAATCTGATTCGAAAAAAATAGATGTCTTATGTGGTAATGGTGTACATGAATCTGCTCACTTAAGATACTCTGAATTAAGGGTATTTCAAGAGTTTAAGGAACACATTTTACCTAATGAGATACAAAAGTTCATTGCTGATTGCCCTAATTTTAAATCTGATGGCGTTTATAAACAGAGATTACAGGAATTTGTTATACTATTAGTCGATTTAGTAGAAGACGAGAGAGTTGAGAATAAGTTATTAGAAGAACGACCTGGTTATTCTACTTATATTTTATCAAAAAAAGATTGGGATCATTCTCATAGTATTATAAAAAATGTAAAGGGATTTGATAAACCTGAAGATATTTTTTATAATATTGTTAGATTTATCAGATTTAAAAGTGGAATTTCTGAAAAGGATATACCCAGTGAACATTCTAAAATATTTGAAGATGTATATAGACTAGTAGAACCAATTTATACAGATCATAATGTAAATACTAAAGATTCCTGTACTATTGGGTTAAACTTAGCAAAATTAATCATTACTACATTATCACTAGATCATTCTAGTTGTAGCAGAATTATCAATAATAACAATTATTGTTCTGGTTTTTATTCTGGAGTAGATGGAGATGTTGATAATATATCGTCGAAAGGTACTATGACTGATTTAGTTGACACTATGTGGCTGTCAATATTTGAAGATGTTTGTGACGGTATTACTGAGTTTGATGGAGAAACAGTAATTTCTCATCCATCAAAACAACAACTCTCTTTAGCCGAACCTGAATATATTAAGATAAAAACAAATATATTACCATATGTTCCATCGATTAGAAAATTATTAATACTTCAAAATAAAGATTATGATTTTGTAGTCCATGGATGCCGCTCTGGTATACTAGATACAACAAAATTAGCTGAGGCCTATCAAGGTGTTCCTCAAGTCTACAAAAGAACCGGTCATGTAATTACGAATAAGGTATCTATCTGTATTTTAGTAGATGAGTCTGGTTCTATGAAGAGGGATGAGAAATATAAAACCGCTAGACGAGCAGCAGTTTTATTAAATGAGGCACTAAGTGGTGTTCCTGGAGTGAGTCTATATATTTATGGTCATTCTGCAGATTATGTAGAAAGCGCCTCTAAGGTAGATCCAAAGATATCTAGTCGCTTCAGTCAAGCTTGCTATGCTCCTTTACAAGGTTCCGTCAGTCTTACTGTCTACAAGGAACCAAAAGATAGGAATCACTGTAGTAGCTTCTATGGATTGTCTCTCATCTCTCCTAAATATGAAAATCGAGATGGAGATGCTATATTGGCGGCTATTAAGAGAATAAGAAAAGTTGATAGCAATTACTGTTTGATGTTTGTTATATCAGATGGAGTACCCTGTGCAATAGACTATGATGGTATACCAGCAATAGAAGATACTAAAAGAAAAATAAAAGAAGCAGAGACTAAATTTAATACTAGTATAGTAGGTATTTGTATTGATAGCTATAATATAGATGAGATATATTCGAAATCTATAGATCTTTCAAGTGATCTATCTGAATTTCCACAGAAACTTGGAAAGATTATAAAAAAAGCTATTCTATCTAATAGAAAGGATAATACAATTATAACCTAAAATCCTTATATATGAGCATTGTCTGGCTTAATAATTAATAAAATAAATTAGTAAAATCTACTAATTAATTAATTATAATTTTATAAATTATAATATGTATGATAAATACAAAAGCTTATTTTGGGCATTATAATAATTATATTCACTTTTATAATCCCGGTAAAGATAAACTTGAGTTCAACCTTCTAGACAATGCTTTAATCTCCATAGAGATCAACACACTTTTACGCAGTTATGGGGATAAGGGCACTAAAGATGTCTACTAAGATGTTGCGAGTGGCTGAAATATGCCAGGAGTATGGGTGTCAAAGCCTGAATCACTTAATAGCAACAAAATGAAGACAACAACAACTACATTTATCGTTTCTTTAAGTTTAGCAATAACAGGAATTATATTCCTTCTATTAAGAAAAAACAAAAAAGATAACACAAAATTAGAAGAAAGGAATTATAATATTAAAGAGGAGGATGATAGTAGTGATAAAAAAACAGCAGAATCAATAAAACAAAATCAAAAAATTATTGATGACCAGATAATAAAATTGGTCAAAGAGGAAGAATTCTCATCCACTGCTGAATTATTACAGACCTTAATAAGGGAACTTGTTGAAAAAAATGGAATAGATATATTATATGATGCCCCAAAATCTTTATCGGACATCGAAGAGTGCCTACAGTCATTAGGACTTAGTATTGAAGAAAAAAGAAATAAGAAAAAGGATTAATCCTTTTTCTTATTTTTTGTTATCCAAAAATATAGAATATCTATTAGTCTTGGTGCTATAGATGGATCCACATATTCTGGGTCATAATAAGAATTTTGTCCAGAAATCATTACCCGTGATGGAAATAGGGTAAATGGACTACTAGTTATCACTAAATTTCTTTCTTGTACGTCTTTTGGATCATTACATCTATTTTTTATGGATTCTAGTTTTGAATAAGATATCCTATTTGTTTGAAGATCATCTGTGGGATGTGACCAATCTAATTCAGTTACTTCTAAGTTAGATAAATATTCTTCACCTAATTTAAGAAACTTATACTCCTCATTAACATAATCTACAAATCTTTTTATACTACCAGGCCCAGATTCAGTGACGATTAATACTACAGAATCTTCTGAATTAATTGCTATTACATTATTATTCCAGTATATAGTATCCCCTGGTTTTAATTGTTGTGGTTGAGATGTATCTTCCTCCTCTTTTTTATCCCACTGTATAACTTTATTTAATTTAATTAATAAATCGGGATTACTCTCTTTAGATATTCCCTTATTACAATTACATAAATACTTTTGCGGTAATACTTGAATTATCATAACAAATATAAGGATTTTAGTCTTAATACAGAGTCCACTTAATAGAAAGATCCCCTCTTGGGGATCTTTCCTTTTGTTAGTTAGTATTGTAGTGTAAATACTTCTCCCTTTAAGGAGATAAGATCTACTGAGAGTTCATTCCGATATACCGTCTCGTAATTGAGATCTACTGCATGGAAAAGCAGCATGTTGTAGGTTACGATGTTATCCTTTTCTCCAACACCCATCTTTACTATTTCATTTAGAAATAGTGGCACCTTTTGGATTGTGTCCTCCTTTAGGGGAAAGGATACTCTCCACATTAACACCATTTTAACGATACTAACTTCCTTACCAAATCTCTTAGTTAGAATTTCCATAAGATCCGATCGATCTTTTAGGGAATGGTAATAAAAGTTTAAAGTACCATCCGTTCCATCATCCTTATAGGATTTATAGGACTCTGGCAAGACTCTTATGAATCGCTGTTCGTATTTACCCTCTTCCTTCTTGTTTATTACCACAAAAAGCTCAAGGGCTATAGGATAGTGATCTTTACCCTTCGGGAGGGCTTTTATTATAGCAGTCTTGTATTCCCCGATCTTCGGATATCTGAAATTAATTTCAGGTACTTCCAAGTAGATATCCACCTGACCGGGATACTGACCTGGATACTCATCGGCTGATTGGCTGATGTGAATTACCGGGATCTCTGGGTTCTCTATGTATTTATCTTCATCGAGGAGTTCATCACTCCATTTAGTAGAGTGACGAATCAAGTATTGCAATCTTGTAACGAACTCTCCTTTGTTCATTACTTTATCCAGGGTATCTCTTGATACTCCTAGATCATCCAATACCTGGATTTTTTCCTCTTCCTTCTTCACCTCTTCCTCTTCTTCTTCTTTTTTTGTCTTTTTAAAGACGTAAACTAAGGTTCCTATTACAGTTATAGTTACAACAATGCCTGCAATAATACCTACAGTTTTTCCTGAAGTGAGCGTGAGCTTTTTCATTTTTTTTATATTTTAATTGTTAAACGATCTTATAGTTTCCACAAGTCTTACTGTTGTAATGATTATGGTGGCCCAGGTCACCATTTTTTTTCCTTGCACATTTAAGTATTCTGCGAAACAACCACCCTTCTTTTGTTGGTTATTTCTTCGATAATTATTATAATATTCTCCCATTATTTTTTATCTTTTTTGAGTTAAATCTTTTATTCCTGCTGCAATTCCTCCAGCCACAAAAAATGCAACGGAAGTAATCATCATTATGGTTGATGATTTCGAGCATATTTTGATAAATAATGTACTGTTCATCTGTTTTCTTTTTTTTGAGCTTAAAATGAAAATAGGGTTGGAGAAAGATTATATCTTCCCCAACCCAAAAAAAGCTCAGTTCACAATTATTTTAATTTTACTTTTCCCTTAATCCAGTCTAAAGATTTTTGAAGACCGGATTCTGTCTTTCCGACTACACCACTAAAGGTGTCACTGTGGCGGTCTAACAACGCGCCGCCAATCAATAAGGATCCTCCAATTGCGATCCATTTAATCACTTTAATCATTTTCATTTCTGTTTAATTTTTTTATTAATATTTTTTTTGAGTTGTGTTTTTATTATACACATATAAGGATTTTAAGCTATTTCAATTCCTTATATATATAATATACTTAATAGATTAATATGAACAGTAAACAACTTGATGAAGAAGATTTTAAAATATTGATGGATTATGTTTTTAATCGGATTTATACAGCCTATAATGAAACATCAAAAAAGCACACATTCATAGCGATAGAGATAGTGATTATATCACTAAGTATCTTGACTGTTTTTAATAGGTTTTCTATCAATAATGCCTTGATATTAATTATACTTGGTTTAATAATATTAATTATAAACCTCTTTATATTAAGAAAGAAGTGTTTAAAGCAGTTTGACTATTTCTTGAATGTGGGTATGTATATAAAAGAAACATCACCCTTAATTACAATAGAAGGAATTATTCAAAAATTAGAATCTTTAAAAGTATTATAAGTATGAAAAAAATTGTATTTATTTTTTTATTTATTATCTGTTCAATTCAACTATTACAAGCACAGAGTAATGAACAACCAACTCGTATTGTTTATTATTATGAAAAAACGGATACTTGTAAAATTAAATTAGTAGTTTCTCCAGACGACTGTGTTACAGTATTTCCTGATTATGAGAGTGGGTGTTTTACTAAATCTGATTGGGAAATTCTTTTATCTAATCGTAAAGAGTTTAGATTAGAAGAAATAACCGAAATTCTTAGTAAATTTAATTTTATTGCCACATGTATTGAAGGGGATACGAGGAGTTGGATTACTATTTATATGGAAAAATATGATACTTTTTCTACTACAATAGAAAAAATAATGTAATGTATGATTGAAGAAGGAAAGCTTGTTTTATTTCCAATAACTCGAAACTCTATTTATCTAACTATCGGAACGGTTGTAAGTTTTGATTCTGAAAATAATAGAGTAAGGGTAAAATGTATATCTACTCCAGCACAGGTTTGGACTTATAGTTGGGTTTGTCTTGATGAAGCAACAAAAAAACCTATATGTCCAGATCCAGATGTTGCTAAAGATTGTATTGGGAATCCTATTTCGGAAGGAGATAGTGTTTATTATTTAGATAAAAATCATATCTATTCTGGAACTATAGATAAAATAGTGAATAGATTATGGGTTATAGTAGATGATAAAATGATAAGAAATGTCAGTATATATACAAAATGAATTGAATGATTATGTAGTGTTTGAGGGAATACGAGGTAGCCATTTATATGGACTGGCTACAGAGACTTCCGATATAGATACTCATTCTATTTTTATTTCTCCTAAAAATTGGATATATGGAATAAGAAGAGACTATCCTACTAGTATTCAATTTAATAATAATAATTCTTGTTGGTATGAGATTGAAAAGTTTATATCAATGTTAGGACAAAGTAGATCAAATGCCTTAGAATTATTATATACCCCCAAAAATCTAATAAAGATCTATAACCCTGTTTTAGACCCATTATTTGAGTCTAGGGATGAGTTTATTACAAAAGAATGTTTTAAATCTTTTGGTCATTATGCAATATCCCAAATTAAAAAAGCAAGGGGTTTAAATAAGTTGATTAATATAGATCCACAAGAAGTAAAAGAGAGAAAGTCTCCACTTCACTTCTGTAATGTTATTAGCGGGAGTAAGTCTATTCCACTAGATAAATGGTTAGAAATTAAAAAACTAAAACCAGAACATTGTGGGGTTGTTAGATTGCCTAGGGGAATTGAATTATATGCCCTTTATTATGATTGGGGAGCTGATAAGGAGATGGGTTTTTGGGATTATCAAAAATTAAGGTATGGGTCCTTACTTCCACTTCATTATTTAGAGTGGAAAAAAAATCGGGATTCTTCCTTTATTTCCTATCGCGGTATTTTAGATCCCAATAACCCAAGTACCCAACTAAGACTATCAAGTATAGAAAAGAAGGAAAAACCACTATGTAATTTTCAATATAACATTAATGCTTTTACTGATCATTGCAATAAATACAAAAGATATTGGGATTGGGTAAAAAACAGAAATGAAGAAAGATATGTTTTAAACAAGGATTGTGGTTATAATTCTAAAAATATTTCCCAAGCAGTAAGACTATTTAATGTTTCTATAGAGATTGCAGATGGAAAGGGACTAATATTAGATAGGGGTCCTATTGATAGGGATTTATTATTGGAGATAAGAAACTCTAAGATTCCCTATGATGAAATTATGAAATACGTTGAGTCCCTTAAAGAAAAGATGGATAATGCTTTTAGGTGTTCTAAAATACCAGAAGCTATAGATAAAGTTAAATTAGAAAACCTATTAATAGAAATAAGGGAAAACTTCTACCAAATGAAGGAAACCCCTTAATTCCTTATATAAGAAAACATAAAATACCTAAAATATAAAAAAAAATAAAAAAAAGAAAATATGACTTATAAACTAATGAGAAAATTTGAATAAAGCATTAACTATTGGATTAGAGGTTATTCTTGCTTTAGGAGCAGGTATAGCTATGTTTTTTAGTGTTAGCGAAGCAGTAAAAAGAGGAAAATCTGCTAACACTGGTTGTAATGATTGTAATAATGGGACATCTCCAGTAAATGATAAAAAAGCTGGAAATAGTTCGAATACATTAATTAACAGCTTTCGCGCTGCCCAATCGACCTGCAGTAAATTAGTTGCACTTACTCAAGGATTAGTTACTATGGCTGAGAGTATAGATTCTCTATCTAGTAATAGAGACTTTTATAGTCAGTCATATACTCCTCCATATTATAGAGGGGGAGGTGGACAGCGTTGGAGACGGGTGAATGACTTTATAATTGAGTCAGTGCCGGAAGGCGCACCGATAAACTATAATAACCAATATCCTATATAATATTTTCTTACTAGATTAGATTTTAATCTAATAAAATTTATATTAAAGGAATTTTGTGAAAAAAAAGATTAGAGCTTAAAATGCTCTAGTCTTTTTATTTATTTTTTTTTATTTCACTGCAGGTTTTCCATCTTTTAAGAAAACCTCCAATTTTTTCAGTTTTTTATCGGGATTGTTTAATATAAAATTACAAATTGGATCTTCAACCCATTTTGTTATAGTTCGTTTTAAATCTCTGGCTCCATAAGTGAGATCTAGTTCTTGCACTACAGCATCTCTTATTTCAGGACTAACTTTTAGGTTGATTCCTCCCTTTGCCTTGATTCTCTCGATAACTTTTTTCAATTCGAGTTCGTAGATCTTCTTTAATTCCTCTCTTCCAAGGTTATTAAATACTATAATTCCAGAAAATCTATTTATTACTTCTGGTCTTATACGATCTTTTATGGCCTTGAGAACGATTTCTTTTGTGATGGATTTATCTCCGCTCTGATCTATGAAACCTATTCCAGATCCATGAGCTTCTAGCTGACGTGTACCATCATTAGAAGTGAAGATGAAAATGCAGTCTTTAAAACTTACGTCAATACCATTACTTAATTTAATGGTTCCAGTAGTGAGTATGTTTAAAAAGATTGTATTTAATATTTCCTCACATAACTTATCTGCTTCATCTACTAGGATTAGCGAATGTGGCCTAGTTCGAACTTCATCAAATAAGGCTATTTCACCAAATCCAACATAACTAGGAGGAGCTCCTATTAATTTCGTTACTGTATGAGGCTGGGTTAGTTCCCCGCAATCTATTCTTATTAGTGATTTCCGACTTCCAAAAACAGTTTCAGCAATTTCCTCAGCTAAATATGTTTTACCTGTGCCGGTTCCACCAGAAATATAGAGACTAGGTGGTATATTCGGGTCAGATAGTCCTAAGAAATGTCTACTCAACAGACTAGTTACTATATCAATTGCCTCGTTTTGTCCAATAATAATATTTTTTAATTTTGGACCCATATTTCTGATCTTATCTATGTCCGGATTAAGAATCTTATCTATTGGTACGTTAGACAAAGATGATACTACCTCGGCGATATCAAGATCTGTAACAAAATTACCTTTCGTTGGTAGGTCATGAATTTGCTTTTCTACTTTCTCTTGTTCTTCTTTGTATTTAAAAGCTTCTTCATAATCCTCTTTGATTATAGCTTTCTTTTTTTTCTCCTTTATTCTTCCCAACCTATTTTCTAGTGTTGTTAATTTAGTTGGAGTCTTTGTTGGATGATTTAAGTTGGCATGACATCCAGAAATGTCCATTAGATCAATAGCTCTATCCGGACTATTTCTATCATATAAGTATCTTTCAGAAAGACTTACGCACAACTTTAATGCTTCCTCAGTATATATAACATTATGGTGGGTTGAATATTTATCACAGACGCCTTTTAGTATCATTAAGGTATCTTCTCCAGATGGTTCCTCCAATAGTACTTTTTGAAACCTTCTTTTTAGTGCAGAATCTTTTTCAACAAATTTTTTGTATTCATCTAATGTTGTTCCTGCTATGAGGGTTAATTCTCCTCTAGATAAGGAAGGTTTCAACATTTGTGAAATATTATTACTGTTGTCAGATACGGTAGAGTGGAATTCATCAATAAATATTATGATGTTTCTATTCTTTGCGACTTCTGCACATAATTTCTGGACCCTCTCTTCAAGCTGACCTCTATATATAGTTCCAGCCGTAAGGGTTGTACTACTAATACTGATTATTTTTTTATCTTTCAACCCGTCGGGAACAGATCCTTCCGCAATTCGTTGAGCCAAACCTTCAACTAATGCAGTCTTTCCCGTACCAGCATTACCTATAACCATTGCATTGTTTTTCTTCCTACATAAGAGTATTTCAACTAATTGAGATAACTCTTTATCCCTACCTATAACTTTGTCATAAGCTCCTTTACTCGCTTCCTCAGTCATATTAATTCCAAATTCATCTAAAGTTGGTGTTTCCGAGTATGGATCCACTTTTTTAGTGTGAATATCTGGAATCTCTCCTGCTCTCTCGAAATTTTCAGAACTATAGTTTCCTTTAGGCTTAGAATCTTCATCGTCTTTACTATTATTTTGTGGAGATTCAGGATTACCACTATAATCTATTAACTTATCAATTAAGTCACTAAGGGATAGGTAGTTCAAGAAATTATTATTATCAGAATTAGTTGTAGTATCAAGTATAGTATTCACTGTTGCTTTTAAGTAGGACCTATCATTAATACCATAATTATTAAGAACTTCTACTATATCTCCACGTCTCGTACAAACAAGATGAAATATGAAATCATCTATTCCAATCTCAGGTGATGAGCTGATAGATATTCCATCCTCCTTATTTTCCTCCAGTTCTTTGAACATGGTTGTTGCATTAGTACTGAATGGGGTGATAGTATCACAGCTTAATTCACTAGGGAGTTCCTTTATTAGAACCTCATCCAATAGTTCTCTCAGTGAGTCTTTAAGTTGTTTCTGTTCTTGTTGAGTTAGGTTCTTAACCATATGAAAGGTGAGGGTTGATCCTGCCATCTCTTCTTCACCCCCATTAATACAGTACAAAATTGAGTAATAAATTATACTCTCTACACTTATCACTTCGGCTTCATTTGATGCCTCTGATAAGATCTTGTAAAAATTCTTTGCCAATTTTAAGTCTTTCAGGTTCTTCATTTTTAATATAAATTTTCTCTAATATAAGGAAATAAGGCCAAATACTGATTACTTTTGAGAATAAAGTAGGGTTAAAAGCCTTATATGTGAACAAAACATCTGAAATTAAAAATTTTAAGATGTTTTTTTTTATTTTGTTCTACATATGATAACAACTGATAATATAAATAAATTAAGTTATAGCGATATTTTTTCAAATATTAACGAAGAAAAAGGAATAATTATAAACTCCCTTCTTAAATTAAAAGATAAACCCATTAAAGAGATTTCTGTAAACTCAAGATGGTGTGATAAATATTATATCTTAAAAGTAAATGAAGGTAGGTATTTAATATATTCCATTACTGGTTTATATATTGCAATCTGGCCGATAGAATATATCTTAACTGGAATTGGAGATAAAAACATTATCTATGTAAAAAAACATGTTATTGCTAGATATAATGAAAGATATCTTCATGAGGTCGGAGATTTTAGCGAGACAGTATTAAAGAAGTTTTTAGAAGCACTGTTTCAAAATAGAGAGGATGAAAAAAATTTTATTGTAATTAAAGAAAAAACAAAATTGAGTACTGTTTCTATCAGATTTAAGGATGGAGCATTACTTGGATTTATATATGATGTAGCTCCTAATATAATTAGGTTAAATACCTTTGTGTCTGATGTGGAGTTATTAAAAGCAAATAGAAAAGATCAAATAGTTTTATTGAGAAAAGAAACGTAATGTTTCTTTTTTTCTTTAATTCCTTATATTTGTCATGATAATAGTAACTGGAGATATTTTTAATACAGATTGTAAAGTAATTGCCCATCAAGTAAATTGTATGGGGGTTATGGGAAGTGGTTTAGCTAGAGAAATAAAAAATAGATGGAATGATGTTTTTATTCAATATCTAGAAACCATAAAATCCTTAGATCATAACTGTCTTGGGGGATGTCTTATAGTAGAAGTAGAGCCTGGGAGAAAGTATGTTGCTAATCTCTTCGGGCAATACTATTACAATGGATATTTTAGTAATATTGAAGATTATTTTAAACAATCAATATCAATAGAAAAACGTCCAACAATTATAAATAAGAATAAGATTAGGTTTACTAATTATGAAGCCTTATTTAATAGTATATCCCAACTAAAAAATGAGATGCTAAAGTATAAAGTGGACTCTGTATCATTTCCCTGGAGATTAGGGTCTGATAGGGGAGGTGGTGACTGGGATGTAATAAAGACAATGATAGAGGTTATTTTTAAAGATACTGAACTGAGAGTAGAAATAAGAAAGAAGGAAAAATAATTTCCTTCTTTTTTTTATTTTTTTAACCTTTTGTTGCTAAAGTATTTGGATCGCTTGATTAACTGATCTTTTGCATATTTTTTATCAATATCATTATTCTCCCTTGTATTGTCGTAATAATAATATGGAAATACTGTTTCTACTTTAACCATAAATCCACTTTTAGTGTCCCAAGAAACAGTTACTTGAATGATTTGAAAAAATGAGCTATTAGTGGTTTTGACAAATTCTTTCAACTCCTTATTCCTAGTCGTCATTAGTAAAATAACATAAGTTGAAAAGAATGATGTATTTTTATAAAAAGAGCTTACTCTATAATTAGTATACCTAATAATCAGTTGTGCAATCATGTACTTAAACCTATCCCTTGTAATAGGTTTAATTCGGTTAGTATTCATTAGGTAGGCATTATATAATTGTCTCCATTGAATCTTCTTTATTTCTAATATTGCTCTTCTAAGAGTTTCTTTCTTTAACATATCTACTTATAAGGAATTAAAAAGCAAAGAAGAAATTAATCTTCTCTGCTAGTAGTGATGTTTGTTAGGTAGATGTATTTATTTACTGTGGTCCAAAAATCATCAACGATATTAATTATTCCAGTCCACATCATATTTTCCTCACCCTCTTTTTTTATTCTCACTAAAATTCCCCTAATCTCTTCCAAAAGATCTTTAAAAGTAATTGATTCAGGAAGAATTGGGTTTAGATCTTTAGGTTTTATAGTTCCCCAAAGAGCTTGAGAATTTTCCATAATTTCATCTTCAAATTCTTTAAATTCTTCATCAAACTCATCTACAAGTTTATGAATTGAGAGGGTTGGTGCCGAAAAGTGTAATTCCTTTAGTCTTGTTCCGACACCCTGTAGTTGATTTTCAAGACTAATTATAAATTCATTTGTCATATTTTATCGTTTTTTTATTTATTTATACTACATATAAAGAAAATAAGTCATTATTTGTGTGTTTTATTGATTAGCATAATACACATCTAATAATTTTATATCTGACTGTATCCAATTTTCTTCAATATTTAACACCAGCTTCTGAATATCATCTATGCCCGTTTTTCTTATAGGGCCTATTGAATACCACTCACACTCACACATATCTTCTAAGCTAGTTAAAAACCCAGATGATATTTTCTTTTTTAATCTCTTAATATATGTAATTGATTTTTTATTCATCGAGAATACAGCTAAAGCATGAGGATATTTAGGTATTGTATAAGTAATAAACTTAATTTCTCTCTTTTTCATATATATAAGGGAATTAAAAAAGGCGCCTAGAATTTTTCCTAAGCGCCCCAAAAATTAACTAAAATATATGGAAACAACCCATTTCTTTACCCCTGATTATATTGAACATTTCATCTACTGTTTTATTCCCTATATCAAACCTTTCTGTCTCAGCAGTAGTGGAGTTTCTAGAAAAGGTTCCATTTACCGCATCAATATAAAAAGTATATTGTCCATCATCTCCCATATAAAACTTAGACCACTCATCTTCACTTAATAATCTTTTTACTTTTAATTGAGTTATAGCTAGATTATCAAATGATACTACTTTAAATTGAGGAATAAGTTGTTCAAGATTATCATGTAACCATGATATATTATTATTGATTTTTTCTCCATTTTCTTGAACATACCCCAACCCTCTTCCTTTGGTCTTATAGCCAAGAATAAGAATTTTTAGACTATTTCCTACAAGATCCTTAAGATCTTCTTCGGTTATTATTCCATTTATGACATGAAGGACAGCATTTGGAATATCTTTAATGTAGGGAATTATTCGATTTGTATTATAGGAAATCCCAATACCCCACACTAATCGTTTATCCAACCAGTCTTTAATTTTTTGATGGTTTGTTATAAATTGGTTTTCATTAACGGTCATATTAGCTATAACTCTTTTGTTTTTAAGAAACTCTAAAAAAGTCTCTAAGTCTGGATGATCTAAATCATTTCCATTTATAGCTAATTCTGTAAATGGATGTAAAGAATTAATCCAAGGTTGTTCTAGTATATTACTATGTTTACCTTCTTTAGTACATCCTTCATAACAAAAAGGACATCCTTGAGAACACCTGTCTGTTATTTTTACATCACAATTTTCTGAAAATTGAGGCACTAATTTATCGAGATTATTCATTCGTATTTTAGTGCCATCCTCAAATATTGTTACGGTGTAATTTCCGTTTACGTATCTTCCAATAATCTTTTTTTGTATTTTCATTATATATAAGGATTTCAGTCAAACTCCTTATATATGTTAATATATACAATAAATTAAGTAAAGTATATGGAAAGAAAGATTGGTGATATCTTTTTATCAAAAGTTACTGGCAAAAAACTGATTGTAATAAAATCAGAGCGATCTAGTAGGTGTCTTTTATGTGAATATGGAAGTCGTTATATATCAAACGAGAAATATAAAGACAAGTTTGGTTTTTGTCAAGTATTAAAAGAGCTTAGAACAAGAGAAGCGGGACATTGTAGTGCATCCTCTAGAGAAGATAATATGAATGTTTATTTTTCCTCGGTTGAAGATGTTTATAAAATACCAGAAGAAACTCGTGAACTACTATATGATATAATGCATAGAGACGTCTATTCAAAAGAAGATATTGTTAAAGTTCAAGAGTACTTATTAGAACTAGAAAATTTTTATAAAAAATAAAAAAAGAGAGAGAATTAAATCTCTCTTTCTTTTTCTTTCATGAGCTCTTTAATTATATCATAGTGATTAAAAGCAAAATCATTTGGGTTCATTTTTAGTACTTCACTGGGAGTTAACCAAACAAAGGATTCTACCTCATTATCTTCACCTCCCCTAGATTTTGTGTCAGTACTAGTAAATGTCGGAGTGTTTTCATCGATAATTGCATAATATCTAACAGTTACGTTTTGTTTATCATCCCTTTTGGGATCGTCAATTATTTTCCAAAATTTTAAATCCTTTTCAGAGATCAGTATACCTGTTTCTTCATATAATTCTCTTATGGCTGCTTGAGATAAAGTTTCATCCCAATTCAAATATCCACATGAGCAACAAAGTTTTCCTACATTATCCGGACAACCAGTACCTCTTTTTTGAAAAAGTATTTTACCACCCTTAATTAATACAGTGGTTACTGCCATTGCTCTTGATATCCAATAAACTTTTCCAGTTCGATCATCTTTTATTTGAAAATTTTCTCTCATATTTTATTTTTTTTTCTATTTCATATATAAGGAAATGGGCAAAATCCTTATACTTGATGAGACAAAAAAAAGTAATTAGAATAGATTTGCCAGAAACAAACTCAAGCTCTTCTCATTCTGTTGTAATATCTATGGACAGTGAGAAAAACTTGAATATTAAAGACAGTGGACTTAAAATAGATGAGAATACGAAAACATTATATATTCCTCAGTTTAGTGATTTTGGCCGAGAAATGTTCTACTCAAATTCAACCTTAATTAAATTAGAATACTTAAGTTGCTTCTTCGTTAGAGGATGTTTAGCAAAGAGAGTAACTATTGGTAAACAAATTCATAAGTTTGAATTAGCCCTAAAAGATATTTTAGGAGTTGAACATATAGTGTTTGAGGAAGTATCTTCTATATGGAAAGGGATTCAGGAGAAAACAATATCAAAAGAAGATAGTTTTTATTATGATTTCCCGAGCATTGATTGGCAATCACTCATATTAGAAGATGAGATATTAGAATCTCCAGAAACTATAAAAAACTTTCTCCTTAATCCAAATTCTTGGGTTTATGGAGGTGATGACTGTGATGATCAATATTCAGATATCTTTGGGGATACAAAACAACTTCCTGGAGCAATCGGATATTTTTCTGCCGATTTACCTGGAATAGGTAGGGTAGATATTGAGATTAGTGCTGATTTTGATAAACTTACATCTGATATTACTAGACTTTTTGAACAATTTGTATTTCTTAATGGGAAGTTTTTTTCTATTAGTGATATAGATCTTCCTACTAAGAACACCTATTTTGAGCTTTTAACATTTAAAATAAGCTCAAGGTGTTTATACTATGGAACTTTCAACTTTCATGGTGATAAAGATTATCAAGAAAAACCTCCGTATTTAGTACCTTTAAAACTTACATTATACAATGATTTATCTTGGACTAGCTTCGTATATTAATGGGAATTATCTAGTAAGTAGATATTCTAGAGGAAACATGGAAAAAAGATGCCTAAGGATTGATGAAGATTTTAAACCGGATTTTCCAGATAGCATAGACCTTAAAATATCTAATAGATGCTCTTTGGGTTGTCCGTATTGTCATGAGAATAGTGTAAAAACAGGTGGATTAGCTAAAATAGATGAAATAAAAAAACATCTCTCTAGCCTCCCTAAAAAGCCAATAGAAATTGCTATAGGTGGGGGGAATTTAGTGGAAGATGAGGAGAGTTTATCACTTCTATCAGAGTTAGTTAGTTGGTTAGACTCTAGAAAAAACCTCATTGGAATAACATTAAATGAAAAATCTATTTCTGTAAAAACAATATCATCACTGAAAAATATATTTAGTAATAATACGTATGAGTGGTGTCTTGGAATTAGTTTAGGTCCAGATATCACGGAAAAAAGATTAGAGGAATTATCTAAAATATTACTTGAATCTAATCTCATTTTCTTTAACCCTAAGTTAGTTTTTCATATAATTTTAGGATTATTTCCCAAAGAAATATTAAAAAACCTAGTAACAGATAGAAGCCTTCTTGGTGGGGCCTATAATTATAATAGAATACTATTTTTAGGATACAAACAATATGGAAGGGCAAAAAATACAGAATTACCACCAGATATTAAATCTTTTGAAATCATAATTAAAGAAGCTATTTTAAATGGCAGAGAAGGGAATGGTTGTGGTGTTCATAATATCTTCGGATTTGATAATTTAGCTTTAGATCAACTAAATTTATCTAAAGCTTTTCTAAAAAAAGATTTTGATAGGATATATCAAGGGCCTGAATTTTCTTGTAGTATGTATGTAGATGCTGTTTCAGGACAGTTTGCAAAAAGTTCTACAAGTGATGAAAGAGTTGATTGGAATAGTGTTGATATATTAGATTATTTTAAACATGATAAGAATTAAACCGGGACTGGAAAATACTAAAGAAATAAAGTCTGTTTTTAAGTATTGGGACTTAATAGACTCTTCCAAATATAAACCTACTTCATTTGATTGGAATGGAATAGAATTCTGTTATATATCAAAGTTAGGAGAGTTTATTTTTCCGAGTAATTCTGACATTGATGTTGATAAACTAATTAATGAAGAGACTGAAATTTCTTTGGATGATTGGGAACTAGAAAAGATCTCAGAGGAAATAAATTCAAAGTATATTTTAAATCAGTTTCGTAGAGAGAATTATCCTGGTTTAGTAATAGAATCAAAAGATAATAACTCAATGTCTGGAGATTGGATTATTAGAAATATTAATACTGGATTTCAAATCGAATTTTCTATAAAAGAGAATAATAATTTAGGGGAGAGTCAGGTAGAAATATTAATCTGTTTTCCAGAAAAAACTACAATACCCTATAATCCTATTAAAATAATGAATAAATCAAATTTTATATTTTTCATACTATGCAAGAAGATGTCATTAAAGATATTATAAGTAAAGTAAATAACACGCTTTCATATTTCGACTATGCTGGAAATACTAGTGCCAGAAGAACAGAGAATTTTAAAGAAAGATGTCCCTCTCTTGAAAAATATGTGGAGTGTAGATTTAACTATGAGTTTGGAAAGTTAATTGAATTTAGTGACTTGTTTTCTGAACTCGAAGGTTGTGTATTTACTTGTACGCTTCAGGAGCCTAATATAGTCAAAAGGAATTTCAAACTGGCTACATTAAGAATCGAAATATCTAAAACGCTCCTAGAAACCAACGAACTCCTTAATAATGAAGTAAAAAAACTTGAGGAATGGTTAGGAGGAAATACAATTGAGTTTACACATAAGAAAAAGAAATTTAAATATAAAATAATAATACAGGATGAAGAAGATACCAATAATTGTAACTGACCTAAAAGGCTTAGTAGTAGTAGGAAAACACGAAATTTACCTAATTAATCCGAATAATAAAATAGGATGTAGGAAAATAAAGAGAATTATAAGAGAGTCTACTAAAGAGATAACAATAAGAAAAAACTCTTTTAAATTATCTTTTACTCTTAACAATTATGATTACTGGAGTGATATTAAGGCATATATTAGTTCAGACGAATTACCAACAAAAGATATGTATTTAGTCAAGAACTTCGATGCCTCAACTGCAACTACAATACTCTATGAAGCAAAACACAATAATGGAGTATTTAATTCTAATTTTGAGGCATGTTTTCTTGGTGATAACGAAGTAACATTCTTATCTGAGGAGATGGAACTTTATAAAAAAGCTTCAGATGAGGTAATAAGAACTTTCTACGTTAAAGTAGGAAAAAAAACAACAAAATGGCAGGAAGGCCATAGATATGATAATAAAGATAAAACATTTTATTATTTAGGTAGCTTCCTATCTCATAGATCAGCTTTAACTTTCCAATATACTAATGATACAGGTTGCTTAACTCCAGTACACTTTTATGTGGAAAACCTAAAACCAGGAGAAAAAAACATAGAAGATGTAATAAAAAATAGATACTTCGGAAATGATGAAGATGGAATTAAGGTTATCTGGGGAAAAAATCTTCCTTCCTGTTTAGATTCAGGGCAAGCATTAGAGCCAGTGAAAAATTTAGTTTTGAGTTCATATTACGACGATCTAATAAAGAAAAATCCATATGAAGTTCCAAACTACTTGTCTAATGGAGATTTATTGGATTATAAAGATGAATTCAAAGAAAAGATAAAAAATATTATTATCTCAGATTTTAAGGACTTAATATTTAATTCCTGGAATATAATATGTGGTGATAAAAAGGACCTTAAAGAGAATATAGATATTCTAATAGATCAATTCTTATATAATATAAGCAAGATTAATCCAAATGCTCAATATAATGCTTATTATACAGGAATGTTTAAAGCCTTGGGGATTGATTTAGAGAAGATAGCAACTACCACACTATTATCTTTCGACGAGGATAATTTATGTAAGGATTTTGATACATTTATAGAAAATCAAGATTATTTTAGAAAACGACAATCTTTGAATTCTACAGTATCATATCAGAGATCTAATGATGGGTCTATTATTACTATAGAAAATATTTTTGGAGACACTGAATTGACAAAAACTCTTATTAAAATTATTGATTATGCAAGAAATAATTTTGGTGATGGAGTTGAGGGATATAAAGAAATAGGTGTCACTAGTACAAAAAAACCTATTACATGTGTTTGTACTATAACTTGTAACGATATTGTTAATTTTAGTGATAGTTTGTCCGATAATTTAAAAAAAGAAATTTTAGATAAAAGATTTACAAATTTAGTAGTGTATTTCGATATCGACACTAAATTAAAATAAAATGAGTAAACAACAGAATATTCAATCAGAAGGAATTGTAGTTCAGGTTTTAGGAAACTCAATGTTTAGAGTTGAGTTAATTGAAAGTGAACATATAGTTACTTGCACTATTTCTGGAAAAATTAGAAAAAACTATATAAAGATACTAAAAGGTGATAGAGTAATAATTGAAATGTCACCATATGATTTAACTAAAGGAAGAATAATAATAAGATTAAAAAATGACAAAAATGAAAACACAACAGAAGAGCGGAATTAGTAGTTATAATCTTTTGGGAAAACAATATACGTTTTTCCTAAGTAACTATGATTTACCAAATGACTCCTTCTTCATCTATGCCATCACAAGCCCGGGTATGATGAAGGATCTAGAAACACCATTGATTTCTCTAGAAAAAATTGGTGAAAAATGTAAGCCTGGACAAGGATTTGAACAAGGAAGAGATATTCTTTCATATTGTCTTGGCGGTAAGACCAATATAGACAAAAGAAGTATTGAGTGGATTAAAAACCTGATGAGAAATGAAGAACTGTTTGTTAGTCTAGATGGTACTAACTTTCCAAAAGTTGAAATGATTCCGGATAGACTGGTCCAAAAGAATTTGGTCTGTGGACTAAGAGATACTATTAGATGGAAGTACTATCGATTCTTTCAAGGTAGAAAAATAGATATACTCTGGACACCAAATGAGTTCGTAGTTTTTAATATTAAAGGGGATGATTCTCATATTTGGTTTGAGCCGGTTGGTGTATATAAAAACACTGACTTTAGATTGGAAGAACCAATGCCAGTCGATCTAGATATAATAAACACTAGAGATCTTCATTGGGAAAAAGGAAAAATTTCGGAAATCAATCAAACTATTAGAAAGATCGAATTTAATAGTTTTGATACTAAATTTCGTTTTAAAAAACAACAATAAAGAAAAAAAAATAAAGTAGAGAGGTTTTATCCTTTCTACTTTTTTTATTAATATACATTATATATCATATATATGTACATGTTTCTTAAGGGGAACTAATCCTGATGAAAATACTACATTACAAATCAAATCTACTAATTGTGAGAAATCATTAATATAGCGTTTTTTAATATAAATCACAGCGCCTAAATCATTAATCTGTTCTTCTAACCTTACAATGCTGGTTTTTTTGAACCTTTTTTTCTGCCAACGTTCAGTATAAAGAATATAACAATCATAATTCTTTTTATGATCCATTAGTAGTGCATAAATACAGAATTTTTTATCTTTGAAAAATAATAGGTTAATAATAAATAACGTCTTTTTTGTTTTTATATTCATCATCGATTATAAGGAATTTAATACCCCTCAAAAATTAGCGACCACATAAAATGAAGAATTTAGTTAAAAACTCCCCAATCTTCATTAAATTCTTCTTTTTCATTTCTCTTCCGACCACTATTTTAGCCTCTTTTTTCATCAAACCCTTATATATGTAATGAAATAAATATAGGTCCTGAATTGTAGAGGTCGGTTGAGAGTTATTATAGGTTATTTTAATTATCCTGATTAAAGCTTTTCCGGACCTATTTTATTTACACAAAGGAAGATAAAACAAAAGATAATATGATAATAAAAAGAAATGTATTTTATTATGTCTCAACTCTTCCAAATTTAGAGAAAGAGATAATAAAACCAGATATACCAGTAAATTTCCTAACAAGAGGGAAGTACATTGATTATAAGATGAAAAGAATCCGACTTTATAGAACTATAGAGGAGGCAATTTCAGGCTTATACCTTGGGGAGAATTTTAGAAAAGGAACAAAAATTTATATATATAGAGCTTTAGGGATTAAGGGGGATAATCTTTTAGGGCCGATGAATATAAATGAGGTTCCTTATTCTTTTTTAATCCGAGAATATTGGTATACTGGGAATATACGTCTTGAAAAATTAGGGGAAGTTAAGATAGTGAAGAAGGGCGAGGAAACTTATAAATACGGCCCAAGACAAACCAATGCAAAATTATATAGGTGGCGTTGGTATGAAGAAAATATTAAATACAAATAAAGATGAAAATACTAAGACAAAAATTATTTAACGATAACCCCCCCCCTCGTAAAAAGATAACTGACCCAATTAATTCCTTTCTATTTAAGAAGCATATTGAAGCGAGAGAGGGGAGTGGGAATGTAGACTTATCACGAAAAGTAATAGAGGAATTTAAAAAAGTTCCTAATTATAAAAATGTGGTAAGTGAGATTCAAGTTAATCCGAGAAAGTTTGCACGAGGGGGTGAAGCCTTTGGGGGATATATATCTAAGAGGGATATAAATAGAATCAAAAAATCAATTAAACAAGGTAAAAAAGTAAAAGTAAGTGGAAAAATAATTGATCAAGACTGGATTAAGGACCCAAATAACGCCGCTGGTACGGTAAAACTTAATAATTTGAAAGATACTTCTACATTAGCACATGAACTAGGTCATGCAGAAAGAGCTGCTAGGGGTTCTTTATTTAATGATCTACAAGGGAGATTAAGGTATTCAAAATTACTAAAAAATACAGGTGCAATTGGTTTGGCTAGTGGATTTGCCTCGGGTTATAATCAAACAAAAAATGACGACAATTCTACAATAAAAAAAGTTGGAGCATATGTTCCAGTGGCTGCAATAAATGCTCCAGTATTAATTGAAGAGGCTGATGCAAGTAGAAGGGGTTTAAGGTTGATGAAAAACGCTGGAGCCTCAAAAGCGCAACTAAGAGGAAGTAGAAAGTCTCTGGCGTATGCTCTTGGATCCTATGCAATTCGTCCAGCGGCTCAGATTGCTATGACTGGTGTTGGAAGAGTGGCAGGAAAAATTACTGGTAAATTATCTAGAAAGAGAAAAGAACAAGAATAAAACAATATCATCCTTCCTTAAAAACAGAGCTATAGGGGGGGGGTGATAAGATAAAAACAATTTCTCCTATAGCAACGAGAAATAAATGAAAATAGAAAGATTATACAGTAATTATCAGGAAGAGGAAAGATTATATAGTACTGGTAATGATGAACTTGATGATCTCCTTGAGAGAGCTTTTTGTGAGGGTTATGAATATGCACAAAGAGAATTTGCTAAGAAATCCATGAAAGAATTTAAAGACGAATTAAAAAACCTCAGTGATGAAGAATTAAATAAACTAGGTTGGGATAATTTTAAAAAGTCTGTAGGTCATAGTGTTGCAGGAGGTATTGATGCTTCTATTGCTGGAGGACTAACCAAAACCCTTCACGATAAGAATGCTACCGGAAAATTGGCGAAATCAAAAGCTGGTCGTGTTGCATTAGGTACCCTTGCCGCTGCTGAATATATGAAGACTGGAATTCATGGTAAGCAAGCTATTGGTCATGGTAGAGCATCTAGAGCAGTAAAATTAGAAAAGAGAAGAAGGAGAAAAGAACAAGAATAAAAATTTTTTCCCAGAGCATTGAAATAGATGTAGTATTCAATTACACTCTGGGAGCTAAGTAAAATTAAATAAATCCTTTCGACAATGAGGAAAGGAGATTAAGCATGTCCCTGTAATGTATAAAAGGGATTATTGGACTGGGTTTGGAAAGAAAAGAGAAATCCTGAGAAATATTAAAAAGGAGGAATTAAAATGATTATATTAAGACAAAAACTCTATTCATTTAAGTCAGAGTCTATTAATCTAATAGACCTTGGGGATAACTTAAGTTTAGTAAAAACTAAACCAACTATTATATCTAAAATCTTAGGGAAGTTATCAAAAAGAATTAAAGAACAACAGGGCCTGTGTGTTATATATGATATTATGCTATCTTCAAAAAACATTGGTTACATAATGTTAAATAAAGAATCTAACGAAGAAATTAATATTCCGTGGTTCTTTGTTGATAATGAATATCAAAATAATGGATATGGGACAAAAGCACTGATGGCTATAATAAAATACCTAAGAGAATTAAAGTATAAGTGGATTACACTTGAAGTACCAGTAGAAAATAAACGAGCACAACACATTTATGAGAAATTAGGATTTAAATATACAGGTGAGATAATTAAATATCATGATGAAGACTCACTGAAATTAATGAAGCTAAAATTAAAGTAAAAAATAAAATATGGTATGTTAAAAAGTGTAAATCCCTTCGATAATGAGGAAATAAAGCAGCAAATCCTCAGAAAAGAAGGCAGAATGGAAATAGAGGAAGCAGAGGTAATAGAAGATACTAGTCCCGAAGCTTTAAAGAATATGATAACTGCTGCTCCTACACTACCAAAGAGCGCTAAGAATATTATAATGGATGCTAATGCTCTAAGTTTATCCGAAAAAAATCAGAAAAATGAAGAGTTAACCAAAGCCATAGAGAGTGTATTTACCAAGTATAATGAAGAATATGGACTTGATCTTAGCATAGACATTAGAAATTTATCTCAGGCTGTTGTAGATGTAGGTGATCCAAAGAAAAGACAGATCCTAGAATTATATCTGTCTGAAACATTTAAATCCATAAAACCAATATTATTACTTACTTTGATCCAGAAACTAATGATCCTCATAGATTATACCATGAGACCTGAGTTTTTACTGGATCCGAACCAATTTACTTCAAGTGACTCTATTCTTCTCGTCGAGAAGTTAATTAGTCTCTCAAAAGATTTATCAGATATGCTTGATGAAGTGACTGTACAAGACTCTGATAAATTACTCAAGAAATTAAGTGAAGAAAATAATGACTCAGAAATAGATAGTGAAGACAGTAAGAATATGGTGAGAAATTTTATGGATCTATTTAAAAAAGATAGTGGAATAAAAGAATGAAAATATTACGACAAAAACTATTTACATTCCAAGATAAAAAAGCTTGGGAAGAACTGAAGGCTGCAACTAATAATTTCACCACTTTACCCAATGGACGAGGTAAAATGAATGCTAGGGATGTATATAGGTTTAAAAAGTGGGCGGAGTTAGTAGATCAGGGGAGAATTAATGAAGTAAATTGGAATGAGGCAAAGAAGGTTTTTGAACATATTGACCTTCCAGAGACAGCAAAAGGATTAGAACACCTTAGTCATAAATATAAGTTGATACAGGATCCAGAATTTCAGGATAGGTATGAAAATATTATGTCTGGAGATTCATTCAGAAAAAATATGAACCTAAATAAAAAATTATCTACTAGAGCTGATAGAGAGGCCTATGTATCTAGTAATCCATATGAGGTTTATAAAAAATACGACACATTGATTGATAGGAATTTAGATAGGCTTAATAAAACCTATAAACCATCACACCCTCTTTTTGAAGGAAAAGAAAATATCCTCCTCAATGCCGGAAAACGTTTTGAATCACAAAATAATAGGGTTGAAAGAAAGTATAAAAAAAGAGGTATTGGAGGACCAAGGACTACAAAGTTTATAGCTAACGTATTAGAGAAAGATAATGTGTTCACTGTTATCCCGAAACCTGGACAAAACTACTTTAATTCTATGTTTCCAGATCAAATCTATGTTTCTTCTTATAATCCATCTGTTTTTTTACATGAATGGGGACATCAGCAAAATTATAAGAGAGGATTTGATCCCGGATTTAGAGCCACTGATGCTAATGATGCGCTATCTGAAATTGCAGAAGAAAATATGGCATCCTCTAGAGCATTAGCTAGATTAAGAAGCGGAGTAAAAAGGGGAGAAATACGTCCAGGAGTAGAGAGAAAGGCACGAAAATCCTTAGATTCAGCATTAGCGACATATACACGTGGTGGTGCCAATAAACTTTTTGGTGGAATCAAAAAAGCAGTAAGAAAATGAAAATACTACGACAGAAACTATTTACATTCCAAGATAAAAAAGCATTTCTTGAATTTTATAAAGCTACAGGAGGACTTAAACATCTTCCGAAAGGCAAGAAGGGAATGAATGCTAGGGATGTATATAGAATTAATGATATTGCTCGAAAAATAGATTATGGGGATCTTGAAGGTATTAATTATGATGAAGCTAGACAGGTCCTTGAGAGAATGGGATTGCCTGAATCTGGAAAAGGTATAAAACACCTAATTCAGAAATATCGTAATATATATGACTCAGAATTTCAAAAACGATTTCAAAGAATTCATAATCGGGAAGTGAATCAAATAAAAAATAAGTATGATACTAAACAGGAAAAAGTCGGAGAATTAAATTGGCATTATGGAATTAATTATTCTCCTCGTAATATTGATAGACTTGAAGCAATGTCGAGGAAACTGGAGGATCAAAAAAATACTGAGTTGGCTCCATTTGTTAAGAGAAGGGCACCAAAATCTGCGAGTAAGGTTTATAATAGTTCACTGAGTGGGTACGAAGAAGCCGGTCAACGATTAGATAATATAGATCCAATGAAAGATAAAGATTTCATTCCTGGTTCAGAGCCAATGAATTCTATGAACTCTGTGTTTAAAAAACTTAGTAGAGTAACACCAAAAACTCAAATCGAAAGTGGAAATCGTAATAGTTATAACACCTATGATGACATAATTACTGTAAAGCCAGGTGCTCACCCATATGTATTGGGTCATGAGGTTGGGCATGCTATTTCATCCAAAAAGGGGCTATCGACTGGACTAGAGTTTTCTGGTGATATTAGAAAATTAGCTGAGGAAAATTATGCTAGTTCACAGGCCAATGCTATTCATAATTTAGCGGTTAAGAAAGGGGAGATAACACCAACTTATGCAGAAAGAGGTGAAGGGTATTTAAATGATGCCTTTCAAACCTACCTAAATGCTGGGGTTAGAGATATTAATTATGATATGTATAATAAATTCCCTATTTATAAAAAAAGTAGAAAATAAACTATGAAAATAATTAGAGAAAAAAACTATAGTATTGACGCATCTGACTATGAATACTATAAAAAGAAATATCCGCATTGGTCAGAAAAACAATTACAGGCTAAACTAAATTTTAGCAAGCAAACAGATAGTTTTATAGAGTCGAAGATGCCTAAATTAAATATTAAAAGAGCTTCGACAAAACTAATAAGAAAACCACTACACTTTTAATAAACAAAAATAAAACAAACAATTAATATGGAACAAAAAATATTACAATCTTGGTTAAACGGTGATCTAGATAAGTACGCTGATAATAGTGGTGAGGTTTATGATATTTTAGAAAACCCCACCCAAACTAAAATTAATACTGAGCTCTATGAACATGGATTTAATGACTGCTTAAAAATACTAAGGCTCATTAATAACAAAAGACAAGAGATAGGTTTGCCGGGATTTAATGATTTTATACCCCCATTTAAAGATATTAAACACCAATTTACAGTAGAGGAAAAATTATTAATAGAGTTAGAAAATTATACGAAGAAGATCCTAGTTTATCAGAAAAACCTAGGAGAATCTTATATAACCGGATACTATGATTGTCTAAGTGCATGGAATTATAAAGATGAGGCATGTAGTTATGTTTTGGGGTGTGTTATCTCCGGAAAACCTGTAGTAAACCCTGAAGATATAATAACAGAGCCTTCACATAATAAGAAAACAGAAGAGGATATGTTAAAAATAGTAGAAGAAGCCAAACAAAAATTCCTCGATATAATGAAGAAACTAGAAAAATGAAAATATTACGACAAAAAGAATATAGTACTAAAGAGGTATTAAAGGAAGTAAGGGATGGTGCCCTTGTAGGAGGATTTCTTGGAGGAATAGGTACTGGTGCTATAGGTGGTAATCCAAAGAAAGCATTAATAGGTGCTGGAATTGGTGCTGTTGCTGGAGCTGGATTAGGAGCATATTATGGAATTAGTAAAAATAGAAAACAACAAGCCCTGAATAAAGAAGCTAATAGAAAGAGTGGAGAAATATTATTAGAATTCGAAAACATTAAACCACAATTACCACCTCAGTACTTTAAATGGGTAGAAGCATTTAAGAAGGTAAAGGTTCCTACTTGGGGCGATGGCGATGAGTATGTAGTTCTTTATCCAAGTACCCCAAAAGATATAGTTGAATATAGGGAGTCTAATATAGTAACATTATTTAGTGATCCTCAAGGATATTGTGAAGTTTCTTGGAACTTAGAAAAGAAATATTTTATATTTGGAAGGGGAAATAAAAAATTCAATAGCTGGTCTCAACTTAAACCCGAACTTATAAAAACTATGGAATCAGAGAACATCGAGACCATAAATGTCTTACAAAAAGAGGGTGATACAAGGGGGATAAAAGAAGTAGAACTGTTAATAAAAACACAAAGATACGAACTACAAAAAATAAACTAATGAAAATACTACGACAAAAACAGAAAGAGTTTAATATTATAAGCGATATTAAACATTCAGGAATAAAGAGGACTTTAAGGAAAAATATAGGTCGAACTAGAGTAAATGTTTCTAATCGACTAAGAAAGTCTGCAGAAAATCAGGCCAATAAGGGAATGCAGAAAACATATTTAAGTAATACCTGGTATAATGAAACACCAACCAATACTAAAGTACTAGGAAAATTAGAGGATTTCGCAAAAAATAATAACATAGATATTGTTAAAACCCCCGAATTAACTGGTGGTGGATCCTTTTATAGCCCTAAACAGGCTAATACGTTTGTAGAGTTTTTTCAAAATAATCCTACAATACCTGAGGAAGTAAAGAATAAATTAGCTACTAATTCAAAAAATAGAAAGAATACTATACTTGTCCCTGTGAATCCCCCAGCTGCTGTAGTTGCTCATGAGTCGGGGCATGCTTTGAATAGTAATAGGGCCATGAGTAATCGTCCTGGTTTATCGGGGAGAATATCGAGAAATACAATGAATGAAGGTACTCTTTATCATAATATGACTCCAGTAGGAGAGAGATCTATTCCAAAAAGTCTGTTAACAATATTAGAAGAAGGTAATGCATCAAGAAAAGGTCTCAAACTATTAAGGAGATCTGGAGCTAGTAGAGAGGAACTGAGGGATGCGAAAAGATTTTATAAAACATCTTTGGGTTCCTATAAACATGTTAGTAGGGCCAATACACTAGCAAGAGCTTCCAGAAGAATAGCCCTTCCCGGAGGAACTAGTACCAGACACTTAACTCAGGGTGCATAAAAATTATATTAAAATTATGAAAATACTAAGAACTAAAAGCTTTTCTGATAAAGAAAAGAAAGATAAGAAAGACAGATCAGCTCTTATTGGTGGTGGAGTTGTAGCTCTTAGTGGAATTGGGACATCTCAAGCAATTAGTCGCATAGATGACCGTAAGAGCAAAAAAGTCTCTAATGAAAAAGTAAAACGAGCGAAAGATAACTTTGATGAATATGTCAAAGAAAAACTTATACCACATCGAAGAGCTAAAATTCAAGAGGCACGAATAATGACTGGAGATCTACCAGATAGCGTTACAGATTTTTTAAAGTCCTCAAAAATAAAATCTAATGGTGGTGATACCAAAGTAGAAAATGAGGAAATAAAAAGAATAAAAGACGAGGCCTTATCTAAGTACAGAACTGGGAAACAAAAAACTGGAGAAATAGTTGAGAAAGAAAAGAAGAAATTAGAGGATAAATTAAAATCCAATAAAAAGTTTAGGAAAAATTTAGCCATAGGTTCATTAGCCGCCGGTACTATTTATGGAGGTCTTAAGAAGCTAACAAATTCGAAAAAAGAGAAAGATAATAATTATAATTACGATAAGGAAGAAAAAAAGGAAAAGGCTTTACGTGGGATTTCGTATGGAACAAAAATAGGAGCCATAGGTTCTGCTGTTATTCCTGTCCGAAATATAATAAAATCAGAAAAAGAGATATTGAAAGAGCGTTATCCCAAAATAAGTACTGAAGATCTTATGGAAAAATGGACCTCAAAAGAATTCGAGAATTATCGAGATAAGATGAGTGAAAAAGCTCAGAAGATGAGTAAAGAAGCCCTGAAGTATTATGAAGGGGAACTTCCGAAATCTGAGATTAAATATCTAAAACACCTGAAGAATGGTCCAAAAATAGCCGCCGCAGCCATCCCACTTGCAGCTACTTCTATAGGAACAAAGGTAGCTTATAAAAGATTAGCTGCAAAAAGAAAAAAGAGAGAAAATGAAGCTCTGAAAAAAGTGATGGAAGAGCAAAATAAAAATAACTAAAACAATATTATCTCCCCTTTATAAAAACAAAGCTATAGGGGGGGGGTGATAAGATAAAAACAATTTCTCCTATAGCAACGAGAAATAAATGAAAATAGAAAGATTATACAGTAATTATCAGGAAGAAAGATTATATAGTACTGGTAATGATGAATTAGATGAATTACTTGAAAGAGCTTTTTGTGATGGCTATGAATATGCACAAAAGGAGTTTGGTAAAGAAGATAGGAAAAGGAGAAAAGAAAGAGATAAAAGACTTAAGGAGTTGGGAGTAAAATGGGGAGATAGACAGGAAATCAAATCTTGGGATAAATCACATCAAAAAGGACACACTGGATATTTTACCTACGATTCTTATAAAAAACGTAATAGTGAGGATCCTGATGTGAGAAAAGAAGGGATCAACGAACAAATGAAACGTCACCTTCCCGCTAGTGCTGCTACATTGGGGCTTTATGGAGGTGTGACAAGATTCCCTAGTAATAGCCGATTGAAGTCAGCCGCTATTGGTACTGCTATAGGTGCCGGAGCCGCTGGACTTGGGGGTGGTATTGCTCATCTTGAGAGCAACCATGTAGAGAAACATCCCAACTCAAAGGCAGCTAAGAGATTTGAAAAGAATAGAGACATGATTAAAGTTGTTGAGGGTGATATGTCTGAAGAAGAGTATGCTAAAAAATATGGTAAAAAGAAATAAATAACCCTATAATTTCCCAGAGCCTAAACTGAGGTAGTATTCAATTACACTCTGGGAACTAATATAACTTAAAAATGGAATAAAAATATGATAGTATTAACTTCGCAATTACCTAGTGGGGGATATGGTTATGATTTTCCCTCTTTATCTGTTAGCCCTATGACGTTTTTAGAGCTAACACAATACCTAGAGAATGTACCCAAAGATCCCCTAGAAAAATACTTATTTGATATAAAATTATTAATTAAGGAAGATAAAAATGTTCTTAACTGTTATGTAATGGATGTTGACTTCTTAATTTTTTATAAGAAGCTTTGTACTGTTTCCGGGGACCTAACTTATGATCTTTCCATAACTTGTCCTGAATGTGGTACTAAGATAAGAAAGAAAATTAATCTAGAAACCGACATACATTTTAAGCAAATTGATGATAAAATAATGAATGGGGCTGTTATAGAGTTGTCGGGGCATAAATATGATGTCACTATTCCTACGGTTTCTGATTTTCTTAAGGTCTTTGAAAAATACTTAAAATATAGAAAAATTACAGACCTTAAAATGATCAAAACTATAGCATTGATGAAGAATTTTGATCTTGATGGAAACCAGATTGAGCAGGATGTATTAGGGGCTGTTCACGAAGATATAACCCTTCTTATGGCTCTTCGTGATATTTACTATGATAGACTAGAACCCCTTGAATTAACTTGTCCAGGATGTATAGAGAAGGGAGAAAGGGGGTTAGTGGCAGTGAGTGTAGAAAATCTCATTGTCGACTTTTTTCGAGACCTCTATAACAATTGCCCAATTGATGGATCTAAAATTTTATTTAAATAAGTTCGTAAAAGCTGATAATATAGAAGGATATACACTTAGTACTTTAAATCAGCTTAAAAAGATACATGATGAATTCTTAGATAGTTCGGAGGGTATAGATCCAGATTTTCCAGGTTTAACACTTGGAGATCATGGGGGAGGAGAAAAGATTAGTAAAGGAACTAATGCTTATTCTATTTTTGGTGGAGAAGAAAATATACCAAAGGACTACAAAGGAATTACAGGAGACAGATTAATATTAAAAAAATGAAAATAAAGAGAAAAGAACAAGAGCAGAAAAAAGAAAAGAAGGGTCTAGCTAATAAAATTGGAATAGCTAGTTCTTCGGCTGTCGGTGCTGGAATTGGTGCTGTTGGTGGTTATGCTTTATCTGAGAAAGGAAAAGATGAAGTATTTAATAAGAACTACAATAAAGATTTAAACGATAGACTAGAACGAATAAAAAAAAATATAGGGTTGGCACAAGAGTTAACAGATAAAGATTCAATTTCTCAAGTAGAACAACTGAAAAAAATGTATGAAAAAGAGGCAATAAGTAAAAGTAAAGAGGCTGGAAAAAACGCAGTTCTTAAACATAGATCAAAGTTTATTTTACCAGCTACTGTTATTGGAGCCACAGCTGGAGGAATAGCTTACGATAAAATAACTAAGAAAAAAAGAAGGAGTAGAGATAATGAAAATACTGAGACAAAATAATTACTCTTATCATGAAGCTATTTCCAGGTTTATTCATAAAAAGGGAAGTGAATTAAGCGATCTTGAACGAGCTAGGGTTACTGATGCTCTTGAGGGAAAGATAGAAAGAAAAAGAAGAAGACAGGCGAGAAGAGCTAAAAATGTGGGAAAGGCAAGAGTTAATATATTAGGGGCAGGAAAGAATACAGAAAAACTAACTCCAGAACAAAGACTAGCGAATACAGACACCTTCAACCGGCAGGAAGAAGAGATGATAAAGAGACAAACTAAAAAATTAAAGCTATGAAGATACTACGACAAAAAGAGTTTGCTTGGAGACATCATACTGGAATTGTAGTTGGGAATGATGAGATAAAAAAACTTAAAGCCTTGAATTACCCTTCCCTTTATGTTGAGTTCCTAGATAAAATTAATCCCCTTATCAAAGAATTTTCAGAACTTACGGAAGAAGAAGAATTAATACATGCTGCCATTGTATTCGAACCAGAAAAGTTTCCTGAGGGACCATATACAGAAGAAAAGGATGGGAAAGAATATGTGTGCCTTTTCTATGATAACTTAGATACAGCAGAGGAATTTGGATATTCTGAGATCGCCGCTAAATTATGGTGTGATGTATCAGGAAAAGAGTGGTATGTGAAGAAGGGATTATTTATAAAGAAGTTTGAAAAAGTAGACCCTAAAGAAATAATGAAGGGATATTTTTCCCCAGAAGATTTTGAACCTGGAAACCAAAGAGACTTAGCTAAAAAAATATGTAAAGAAATTGAGAGGCTATGAAATAATCAGAGTAGAAAGTAATATTGAAATGATTATCACTTAATTTTCATCCCTAGTTTGTTGTGGGATTAATAATAAATAATAAATCAACTACCTTCCATTTGTAAAAAAAATAACATATAGGGGGGGGGTAGTAAGTTAAATTTTCCCTGTATGTTGAATGATAAATAATGATAATACTAAGACAAAAAGAATTTGCTCGTAAGAAGGGTAAGAAAAACATAGATTACCTTAAAGAATTTATAGAGGATGATATAAAAGAACACGAAAATGCGGGTATGCCGGTGGATTCAAGTTTTTTAGATAAACTAAGAGAGCCTATTGATAATAAGACGAAAAGAGGTGATTTGCGTAATATGCAAGATCTTGCTATACATAATGCTAGATCACGAGATCGTGGAGATATAGAGTTTACACCAGAAAGAGGAGTAAGACAGGAAAGATTTGATAAAGATTACGTGAAAAAAAACACTTATAATTATGATGCTAGGTACAATAAACTAAAGAGTTCTAATGATTATAACGGTTTAAGACTATTGAATGAAGATAGAAAATGGAAATTGAAAAAAAAGCTTAATCCAAAAAGTCTAATCAAGAAAGGAATAAAAGCGTAAAAGAATATGCGCGGTTATAATCTCGCAGCATCATAGGTAGGGGATGTAGTATTCGATTACACTGCGAGATCTAAGGAAAACTGACGAAGAGATAAAACCCGTTCTAGCATAATCTTAAGGGTGAGGAGGAACAAGAATAGCTACCTTAAGTACTCCTCACATTTTTAAACATGCTAGAAATAAAATGAATAAGATAAGAATAATAACATATCTCGGGAAGCAGTTAAAGTAAGATTATGCAAAACGGTAAAAGAGAAGAATTTCCATTTGAAGAAAAGTACACGGTCGAAGGTGTAGCTAAAGAATTAGGAGTTAGTGTGGAGAGAGTAGAGAAGAGATTAAGGTGGTTTTCTAATGCCACTGATAAACACAGACATACTAAACAATTTGTTCTCAAACACATAAAAGAAGATGGATTAAGATGGTCTATTGGAAAAGGTATAATCCTGAAAGAGGATTTTATAGAAGGATATTATAACTCTAGGGAAATTGAGAATAAAAGAATTTTTAATTATGACTTCAGTAATGTTCCAGATATTATAAGAAACAAAAAGACTAATGTACCTATTTATGTAGATGAGGTATCTACTAAAACAAATAAAGTAATAGGAGAGTGGGAAACAAGTTATCATGATCTTGTAGTAGTATTAGATGAAAACAGGCAATGTGCGGGAATGTTATCTAAAGAAAAAACAGAACAATATGTAGACACTGAAGAATTCATAAGAAGATCAAAGGAGAAGTTTCCAGGTAGATTTGGATATAGTGAAACAAAGTATGTTAATAATCATACTAAAGTACGTCTTCAGTGTCTTACTTGTGGAGAGTTTTTTGAACAGATGCCCGGAGAGCATTATTATGGAACTGGACAATGCCCAAATTGTGCTAGATTATCCGTAGGAAGACAGAATGCTATATCGCAAGAAGAGTTTGAAGAAAGGGTTAGGGAAATTTACGGAGATATAATAGATTTATCAAAGGCGGTTTATTTAAGATCCAATAGTCGTGTTGGAAGAGATACTAATGTAATAGTAATAGATCGTAGAACAGGTAAGGAATACTCTGTACCAGCAGGAAATTTATTACGAGGCATATTTAACTTCGATCGAGTTAAGTCTAGAGGAGAGAAACATGTAGCTCATGTATTAGATAATTTAGGAATTGAATATACACCTCAGTTTCGGATTGATAGTGAGGAAATGTTTGAATTAGTTAATGTTCAAAAAAGGGTTTATGTTGATTTTTACTTAGAAAACTATAAAGGATCTACTTATATAATTGAATATAATGGATCTCAACATTATTTCTGGGATCACGACTTTCAAAGGTCTATTGAAGACTATTCTAAACAATTATTACGAGACGATGCTATAAAAGAGTATTGTGAGAGGAAATCGATAAAATTAATCGTTATACCATACAATATAAAAGAATTTAATGATATTTTCGACATAATACAAAAGATATTGATATATGGGGAAGACATTAGCTCCATCATTCCCATAATAGAACCTAAAAAAGTAGAAGAATATGAAAAACAGTAATATAAATATAGGTGATGATCCTACTCTTTCTATTTCATCAGATATAAACCAAAACATACTTGAATCTGAATATAATAAACTTTCTAATGAGGAGAAAATATTAGCAGCGTGTAAATTACTGGGGATGGATCATAAACCAGTGACTATAAGAAGATTTATATGTGATGATTATTTTATGGGAGATGATAACTTATTTAATCATGGAAAAGCATTATTTGATCCATGGTATGCTGAATTAGAAAAGATTTATCCAAATTCAATTACTACAAAATACCCCTGGATTTCTCTTGGGGGTGCCGTTAACAGAAAGTCCAGCGGCCTATATAAGAATTGCTAGAAACAAATTCCGATTTAAACTAGCAGTAAGATAATTATGTATCTTATTCAACGACTATGTGTATATACGAAAGAAGATATAGTCTTATCATAATAGAAATATTATAAAACTGTGGACTTGGAAAATCAACTATCAGTAAGATCCTAGCACTCTATACTTACCATAGATTGGATTGCTGTACAAATGTATTTAAGTCTCTTGGGATTGCGAACAGTAAACTAGGAATGGCTTTCTTTCACAATTCTTTCGAGACTGCCAAAAGAGACTTCAAAAATTATGTTGACTTAGTGTTTGATACAAGTCCTTATTTTAGAAGTCCTTATCATAAACCACCCATTCGTTTTATCCCCTCGGGTCCTTCTAGCGGGAGTCATGTCATCGGAGTAAAAAGTTTGCTCATAGTATAAGAATTGCTGGAAATAATTAATATATTAAATCAGCAGCTACTTTAATTTAAAGTAGTTCAAAGACTATGTATATACTGTTTTAATACAAGATATAGTCTAATATAATAAAAAATTATTATAAAATAAGAAATTTGATATATGCCTGTTTATCAGAGCTGGGCTTCTGGAGGTCCTCGGAGGGGGCTGCTCGAGCTTCAGAAGTTGTGACTCGTTATGATTCTCGTTTTGCTGATAAAAGATTTGTTTATGGACATGTAGTTTGTGACAGCTCAGCGAGGGACCCGGATAATATTGCTGTTACTAAGTTTGAATCTCTCGTTCCCCCAGAGGAATTATACCGCTGTAGATTTGCACAATGGGATATACGTTATGATCCACTATACCTTGAGTCTAATGGTAAGACTTTTAGGTTCTATAAAGGAGATAATATTACAGGTCCCCGCGTGATCGAAGACTCCGAAGATCTGGAGAAATCTGGATTAGATCCTGACAGAGTGATTAATGTTCCCATCTCTGCCAAATTTAAATTCCTGGCCGACCCAATCCGAAATCTTAGAGACTTAGCGGGAGTATCTTATAGCGGCGATGAGAGATTCTTCAACGGTAATATATCTCATCTCATAAACTGCTCAACCCTAAAGAATTACAGTCCCGAGGAAATTATAGTCGATTTTTATGATAAGGAAGATAGTATATATTCTCATGTCGAAAATATGATCTACAGAATTCCACGAGGCACTTCACTATATGTACATTATGATATAGGATTGAAGAAGGATAAAACTGGGATAGCTTTATGTTATTATGATGGGGAAAAACAAGTAGGAGAATATACACTTCCCAAATTCAAAGTTCCATTAGCATTTGTTGTTTCCAGAAAGAAGGGACAGGCTACATCACTAGACCACCTCTATCAATTTTTACAAGACTTAGTGAAAAATGGATATATCGTCGAGTTTAGTGCTGACTCTTTTGCTAGTGCCGGAATCTTACAAAATGCTGAAAGAGATGGAATTCCCTACAGACCCCTTTCCGTAGATAAAACTATGGAGGCTTATAACGTCTTTAAGAATATAGTAAATTCAGAAAGATTAGAGCTTCCTTATATCAACATACTTTTACGAGAATGTAGTGAGCTATTAGTGACTTATAATGGAGTTAACGGAGAGCATTGTAAAATAGATCACCCCTTAGTTTCAAGTTGTTATGAGTTTGATCATGCGGGAATGGAAGGGAATAAGCTAGAGGGGAGTAAAGACCTTGCTGATGCTGTTTCTGGTGCTCTCTTCAATTGCTACTATCACTATTCTAAATATCAAGAACTAGGAATGAATGGTGGAGTAAGCAAAACTATTCAATCATTCTCCTCTCAAACATCATCCGCCCTAGAAGAAACCCAAAAAATATTCCAGGGCATGTTAAATAATCTGTTCTAAGCGCGGGGAATATTTGGTGCAGGAGTTTTAGTCTTAGAACCATAACCCAAGACTAGAATTTTTGCACCAAGTCTCACCACGCATAAATAAAAATCTATCTCCCATTAAAAAAAATAACATACAGGAGGGGGATAGTAAGTAAACTTTCCCTGTATGTTAAACGTATAATAAAATAAATATGAATAAGAATCTTTATTTAAACAATAGCGAAAAAGATTGGCTATTAAGAATTAGGAGTATATTAAATAAAACAAAAAAAAACCAAATAATACTACCTCCTAATGATGAAATTTGGTATACTAGTGTTAGTGGAAATGCAATAAACTTTACTGATCTATCAGAGATAATAAAAAGTAATACCTATAATAACGGTAAAGGTATTATTAAGTTTAAAGAAGCTTTAACATCAATACCAGAAATATTTTCTTGGAATGAAGAATTAGTTTCAGTTGTCATTCCAGATTCCATTACTAGTATTGGAGGCAGTGTATTCTCTCAGTGTACTAGATTAACTTCTATTAATATTCCAAGTTCTGTTACTAGTATTGGTGATTGTTCGTTTGAATATTGTTCGAATTTAACCTCTATTAATATTCCTAATTCTGTTACTTCAATTGGTTTTGGAGTTTTTCGATTCTGCAAAAAACTAACTTCTATTAATATTCCAGATTCCATTACTAATACAAAAATAGATGATGAGACTTTTCATGGGTGCACCAATTTAACTTCTATTAATATTCCTAATTCTGTTACTAGTTTTGGGGAGGATGTATTCAAGGATTGTGTTAGTTTAACCTCTATTAATATTCCTAATTCTGTTACTAGTTTTGGGGAGGATGTATTTATGGGGTGTACTAACTTAACCTCTATTAATATCCCTAATTCTGTTACTTCAATACCATCGAGTATGTGTTATGGGTGTACTAGTTTAACTTCAATAAGAATACCTAGTTTAGTCACAGAAATAGGATATTGTGCATTCACTGGTTGTACTAATCTAGAATCAATAGTATGTGAAGCAATAAATCCACCCACAATAGAAGATGATGGGCTCGGTGAAGATGTGTTTACTAATACAGGTAGTTGTCCAATTTATGTACCAACAGAGAGTGTAAGTGCATACAAATCTGCCACTCCCGTTTGGAGTAAATATGAAAGTCGTATACATCCAATTCAATAAAAAAATTAGTTATAATTGTTCCGATTCTAGTAGTTATTATTTCCTTATATATAATATATTATAAAATTATATATATTATGAAAAAAGAGAATAAAAACTTTAGAAGAGGAAAAAACAATAAGAAGAAAGAACCAACTCTTAACCTTGGCATAAAAGTTGGAGATTGGTTTGAAGATATTGGTGGTTCTAAACATGGATTTGAGTATTTCTATATGGTAAAATCCTTGAATCAGGCAAGCGTAATACTTGTGGAGATTGGCATAGATGATGGAGAACTATCGGAAGTATTATGTTGGGACTATAAAATTAAGAACTTCAAAAAAGTAAAGGATATTCTAAAATACGATCATCTAAAACTAAAAAAGATAGGAGAAGATGAGGCAAAGAATCGACTTAAGAAGGTTAATGGTGTTTCACTAATATTAGAGTGCTTTGAAGTTGGTAAGAAAAAATCATCTTCCAAACAATCAACTACTTCTAAGGATGAACCTAAAGTTGGTGATTATTATCATTATAGTTCCCCTTTCAATGCTTCTTTTAATTCAAGTAGAGAATATTATGTAAAGATAACTTCTGTATCTCGCTTAGATATGGGAACTAGATTTGATAGATATCTAATTTCTGGTGATGGGTTTAATTACACACTAGATAACGGAATACCTAAAAAATTAAAAGAAGAAATAGCAATAAAATGGAAATTTCAAATAAAAGACGGTAGTATTATAGGAGGTCAGAAAATAACGAAGGAAGAGTATGATGAAAAACTAAGAGAAATTGAACATCAACTACAACCTGAAACTAAACCAACTACTGATTCTCTTTCAAAGAAAAGAATAGAGGAACCGAAAGAGGAATTAAACTTGAAAGTTGGTGATTGGTTGAGGGGTACTGAATACTATACTTGTTGTAGTCTAGATTTAGAGAGTATCTTTTTCGTAAGTAAAATAGAAACTGATTCTATTTTCTTGGAAAATGTAAGACCTAGAAATATAAGACTTGACCAATCAATAGAGAGTGAACCCTGGAATAAAGAAAGCTTTTTTAGAGAGGAAGGGAAAATTTACTTTAAATCAGAAGATCTCTTTATAGAGTTTAAGAAAATATCTAAAGAAGAGGTACTTGAAACACTAAGAAGTTGGAGTACTACTATCGATTGGACATTTAAACGACTAATGTTGATACCCAACCCTAATAAGAAGTTGATGACAATAGAGAATTTCTTAGAAAAAGGTATAGACTTTAGTGGGAAATGTATAATAGTTAAACCTCTTACTAGCGGAGTAGCAGCCTGTATAAAAGTTAACAGGGCAAAAAGAGGGGATAAGGTGTATATGAACGTAGCACATAGTTCAATAGTATTTTATCCAGAAATAGCATTTGAGATTCCCATTGATAGCAAAAATAGCTGTCATTACCGTACAGAAAAAGACTATCCGGCGGGAAAAGAGCTGCTTTATGATACACATAGTTTGATTGAGGTCATCTCAGAAGAAGAATTCATGACTCTTAGAAATGAAGTCAACCTTCAAAACTCATCTTCCATAAAATCAACTACTCCCGAAAACAAACCTAATACAGCAAAAGATCTTGGCATAAAAGTTGGAGATTGGTTTGAAATGCTTCAGGTTTGTGAAGAATCCAAAGGTATGGAGAGACGATTCTTCAGAGCAGAAACAGTTAATCCTGATAAAATATGGTTTAAGGAAGTGAACGTAATAAAAAGCCCAGAAGTAGAAAACCCAGATGTAGACCTCCCGTTAGAGATTGATGAAAAACCCTGGTTGATAGAGAATTTTCACAAAAATGCTGATGGAACCTTCTTTTGTTGGGAAACAAAAGACAGTCGTCGGTGGGATTTTGAAAGAAGAGATATAGATGTAGTAAGAAAAGAAGTAACTCATTGCCTTAATTTAGAAAATAGGGGTATATTACGAGACCTTAGTTTACTAGAGACGAAATCAGAAGAAAAACTGAAGAAATGTTGCTATCTAAAGTATGTTAAGGATAATGAGGTATATTATCTTCATGACCCCAAGTATGAGACAAAGAATATACTTGAACAAGAAAAATTCTGTGTAATAGCCAGTGGAATTACAATTATCAATAATCGGATTAATCATCACTCTTGTAATGATGATGAATTAAATCTTATTCGATTGATGTTCGATAATGAAGAGGAATTTTTCAATAAAGTCACAGAGATAAGTGAATATGAGTATCATACTTTATGGCATGATTTGATATAAAACAAACAAAAAAAAGAATGATTAAGTATAAAAGCTTAGTCATTTTTTCTTTAAATAATATAAAAAATGAAAATACTAAGAACAAAAAGTTATTCTCTTAAAGATACACTAAAAACAATGTTTAGGGGTGCTATAAAAGAATTGGGAAAGGAATATGAAGATGAGATTGGTGGTGAGACTATTTTTGGGGTTTTACCTATTGATCGTTTTGTAGATAAAAGTCGATTCCTGGGAAAGAACTGTACATTCAAAGTAGAGTCTGGAAGTTTTGAAGTTGAAGGAAATGCGGATTCTAAAAGTTTTATATATTGGAGTTTAAGCAATGAGTTTGAGCCTACTTCTGCATGTCCTAGAGAGTGGAAATCTTTTTTAATAACAGGTACTTGTAAGGATAAGGAAACTATGGCTGTTAGTATCATTTGCAAGGATGGAAAAGTTCTAACAGGAAGAGCAATGATAGAACTCCGATAACCTAACTCGATAACCTTATAAATGATGGGAAAAACTTTTGATGTAGGAGACTATTTTATAATTAATGGAGAATTTATTAAAAAAACATTATATCCAGAAGAAAAACTTATGATTCCAACCAGTGATTTTTTACTAAATGAAAAAGCAATCTCCGAGTTTGTAAGTGGGAGATTTTTTAGATGTATAAAACCATTTCTATCTTGGTTAAAAAAAGGAGAAACGTATTGGTTTGAGTACCATAATGACGGTAATTTTGAGATTAGAAGCGATAATGAGTTAGGGAAAAAATTTAGTATGACGACTTATCAGCTTTTAACATGTTTTGTTCCTATAGAATGTGAAACTAATATGAACTATACTATGGGATATTTTTATAAGTTAGGTCAGTTACGTGTTCATGAAACAAATATATATGATATAATAAAATTTTATGAAGAATATAATGAACCTAATCGATAAAAATTAAAAAGGAGGAGTTAAGATTAGTGTTCATTTCCCATGTATATTCCTATCCTCGGAGTATGTATCTGTTAATTCAGAACATGGGAACAAATAATAAAATACAAAATTATGGGAAAGTTAAAAAAAGAGTTAGAGAAAAAGAAAAAGCAACTTAGGGACTTAAAAGATGAAATAAAAGAATTAGAAATTGAACTAGGGACATACAAAAATCCTCTCCCAGATTTGAAAGGAAAAATAATAAAAAGGAGTGTATCTACTATTACTCTAACTGGTATTTCCTGGTTTAGGATAATAGGGGATGCAGAACAAATAGATTGGGGATACACTGGATTTTATGGGATTTTTATAACCATCACAGAAGATAAAGGAAATAAAAGGATAAATATAGAGACAAACCATTACCACATCATAGACTGGGAAGATTGGGATAATGGAGAGTATAGTATTGTACCAAGACAAGAATTTGATGAACTCCTGGAAAACTGGCTAGAAAGAAATGCAGATATTTTAAACCGAGAATAAATTATGAAACCTAAAGAAGTAGTAGTTGGTGATACTATTCTAATCACAGGGAAAGATGAGGATAAACTTCCTTATAGAATTATTTTTACAGTATCAGGAATAGAACAGGATAACACCCGTACTGTATTTTCTGGTATAGGAATGCATATTATAAGATCTGGGAGAATAAAAATTGAGACTATAGACTGGTATTCAATACTATATAAGGACGGAAAAACAGTTAATATAGAAAAAGTAAGTGGTGATAGAGTTGAAACCGAACTTCTCTCAGCCTGTAAGAAACTTATGGGGGTGAAAGCTGAGATAAGGCTAAATTCTTAAGGCAATTTTGATTTGGGAATTTTTAAGCAAATGAAGACTTTACGTTAAGAATAAAATAAAAATGAAATAGAAGACTTAGGTTTTCTATTTTATTTTATTCATTTAAAACTTATTAATTATGATAATATTACGAAAGGGAATTACATTAGAAGAATATCAACAGAAAGAGTTTGGTATTGTAGGTGATTCTGTAAATAAGCTAAGAAAAAAAACTTGCAAATAAACTGACAAAATCGATTGAAGGGAATATAATCGCGAGAGAATATAATATAGGAAATTTGAAAAACGAAGGGATAATAAAACTCCCAAGTAGTAAAGCCGTTAGAACAAATGTATATAAAGAGGCTCAAAAAAGAGGAGCTAGAATTTCCCGCCTAGATATTAAAACTAGCAAAAAACCACAGTTTCCACAAGTTATGACAAATGAGGTGGCAAATAGATTTTCAAATGCAGAAGATATAACTGAAAAATTTAAAAATAAGCGAAGGAGAGTTAATGGCCTAAGAAGATCGACAGAGAGGGGAAAGATGAAGTATCAGATAATAATTCCACCAAGATTACAGGGAATTGACCAAATCTCACATGAAATTGGCCATGTTTCTAATGACCAAAGTAAAAATCCCATAATAAAGTTAATACACAAAAAAGCCGGGGAATCAATACCAGTCTCTAATGAAAACTATGGAATGGTTAAAAGTTTGATGGGAACACATAGGAGGTCTGGGATAAAGAATGTAATACAGGACATTATAAATGAAGGTAGTATTATAGCTGAGGAAGGGAGAGCGTCTAAGCAAGGATTAAGGGTATTGAGAAAATCAGGTGCTACTAAAAAAGACATAGAAACTGCCAAGAAAAATTATAAACTAGCCCTGGATTCTTACAAAAATAAAGGATTAGCTAACATAAAAACTACTATAAGAAATACAATCCAACCTAAAAATTAACAAAACAGATATGGAAAATAACAAAATAATTATACTAAAGCACCACATAGAGATCCTTCCTTTATTTTCGTTTATAGATACTTTCTGCTATGACTATATGATAATGTTATTAATTCCGAAGGCCTATAAAATACCGGAAGACCTTAATAAGGTAGGAAGAATTGTTGACTCTACCGTATTAGATGACAAGTGGACAGAACTAGATGAGGAGATTGAGGTAAAGAATATAGACATAACCAAGTATACTCTATATAAGCTATATGGATATTTTACGATACTCTCCAGAATATCATCAATAGAAGAATCCATAATATATGAGTATGTGGATAGAATAATAGCCTATAACAAAGAATATGGAGAGGTAGTAATAGTAAGAAAACCTATCCGACACCCCTCTGATTATCCTCCCTCCATTGATATTAGTAGTTGTTATCAAATAGCACTAATGATCCCAAAAGAATATAAGCTGCCACAAGACATAGAATCGAAAGGAAAGTTCGTAGAGAAGATTAAAACATGTCGGTGGAAAGATATAGATGGGGTGGGATTATACATGGATATTACAGGGTTCAATATTTTCTTATTCACTGACCACTTTCTGATATCAGATGCGGAGACTAGTGATAAAAGAATGTTATATAAGTATGTAGATGAAATAACCGCCTATAATAAAGAAAGGAATAAAAAGATATGAAACCAAACTATAAAATTACTAACAAATGCATTATTCTCTATGATTCATATCTAATACCTAAAAAAGAGTATAGACCAATACTCGAAAAGATAAAAAAAGATCATCCAGATAAAGATATAGTAAAGAATAGGAGTATTGCTGGTATGTGCCTTGAATGGGCTGTTCATAGTTTTCTTTATAATTACCTTAGATATGAAGAAAAGAGAACAAAAGATACAGATTTAGAATGGCCAAGATCTACAAAAGAAAAAATATTATATACTATTTTTGGGATTTTAGTGTGGCCATGGTTAAAATAAAAGAAAGGATTTAATATGAAAATAAAAAGAAAACTTTATTCCGATATTCCCATGACTTTTGAGATTAAGGAAATAGGAGAGGATAATGAAGGTAAGTTTGCTATAATATCTGCAAAAAATGACATAACCGGAGAAATTATAGAGAAGAAAATGTATGAAAATAAATCCTATGATTCCGAAAGAGATTTTAGTGACTCTGCCGAAGAAATAGGTGCTGGTGTTGCTGCCACAGGACTTGGTGCGGGAGCTGGTTATCTTGGTTATCGTGGAGCTAGAAATTCCGATAAGGGGTCAGAGAATATAGCTGATAAAATTAGAAATAAGAAATCTGGAAAAACAAATAAACCTGGAATAACCGACATAGAAGTTAGAGGAGAAAAATACCAGAAAGTAGCGGATAAAGTAGAAAAAGCTGGTAAAAAGATTTCTGATTTTGCTAAAACTAAAGGTGGAAAAGCAGCTCTTATTGCTACTCCCGCTGTTATAGCCGGAGGAACTACTTATATATCCAGAAGAAGAAAGAGAAAAAATGAATCTGAGGAAAAGTAATCTAATCCCTTATATATGTAATTAATAAACATATGTAATATTATGACAACTGAAGAGATTTATATTGAATTAATTAAAAATGAAAAGATAGCTAAATTAGAGAAGGAGGGTAAGGGAGTCTGGTACATTGAAAATACAGTAGATGAAAGAAGATCAAAGCCTACTTCATATTATCCAAGTCTTAAGGAGGCTATAAAAGGACTACAAAATAGCTCAAATTGGTTTTGTCCAAAAGGAACTGGTATTATATATTACGTTGGATTTGGTATTAACTCCCCTAAAATTGCTGTATATAAAGGGAGTTGGGATAATGAATTTGGAGAAATTCTAATAAAATGATAGAGAGATAGAAATATCTTTCTATTTATTTTCATTAATTTTAAGTAAACATGATTATACTAAGAAATAAACAGAAACAATTCTCTAAAAAGGATGACAGAGAAATTGTAGATAAAGAAACAGCCGAACGTGGAAGAAAAGAAGGTGTCATCCAGAAAAAACCTAATGGAAAATGGAGTATAATTTCCTATAAAGCTAATCCCCCTAGATGGTGGACATGTGAAGAAGATTCTAAAGAAAAGTGTGAGGAAATATTAGCTGCCTACCATGCTAATAAACACTAAATTATCATGAAAATACTACGACAACAAATAAGCCTCAAGGATTTTGATCAGGAAGACATATATAAATTTTACTTATATGCAGGAAAGGATTTATATGATAAATATGAAATGCGATCAACTACAGATAAACTAAATAACATAAAAAGGGGATCATTTAAAGTTTCTGATCTCCCAAAAGAAGTAGAGATTAACTTTCCTGCAAATAACCGAAATTATAAGTCTGGATCTCTTATATCTGTTTGGGATCACAAAATGAAGTTTGATAGACAGCTTGATATTCCTCTTTATATAAATGATGGAATAATAACTTTCCCTGAGGGTAGTATATATAGACCACTTGCCTCAATTCTCCCTAAATATCATAAAAAGGATTGTGGTTGGGAATATAAGTTTGTTAGAATAGGTAATTATCCCCCAAAGCCTATAATTACTGTCCCACTACGAAAAGAGGGTTGGGTAAGTTTATATAAAGCTTTTCTTGAGTTCTTAATTTTCTTACGGTTGTTTTATGGATCAGAGTTTAAAATTTTCTTAGATCCAGAGAAAACACCAGCCCTATATCAAAAACAATTTTCCATAGTTGCTACTTTAGTTCCCTCTATATTAAATTTAGGATTAGCAAAAATAATGAAAGAAGAGGGAAAAAGATTATCTATTAAACTAACAACTTCATATAAAGGGAAATTTAATGAGTCTGTTTATAAAAAAATTATAAATTATGTAAAGAAAAATTACCAAGATTTAATAATAGTGAATCTCGGTACTGGATCATTCTATACCAACCCTGCAAATTGGAATAAAGAACAGATAGATAAAATAAAAAAACATGGAGATCCTGAAAGAAAAAGAACAATATTAGATTGGATTCTTTGGGCATATAACAATAATAAACACGTTATATGTTATTCAGAACTCGATACTCCCATTGCTTTGGCTCATGAAATTGGACACTACTTGATTGATAAAGCTGGTGGCACTAAAGCTTGGCTACAAAGTAATGGAAAAAGAAATATGTTTAATTCAAAATTTATATCCTTTGTTGCATTTTGTTGCGGGCTAGCAGGAAATACTGGAGAATTAGTTGGAATAGTATCTAACTTCCTCCTTCGTTCTCCTCTCCTCTATATTGAATTTTTAGCCTCTTACAATGGTTATCAAGTATTAACAGATTGTGGAGTTAGTGAAAATGATTTGAAGGAAGCAAAGGAAATGTTTAGGACTGCATGGGGAACCTATCTAAGTGGCACTATAAACAAATCAAAGTGGGCTACTTATGGAAAATTAACTAGAGGTGGAGCTAAGCTAATAAAAAACAAATTTGGAGGTAACAAATGAAGATACTACGTAAAAAATCTAAAGAAAAAGAGAAAGAAAAAGATCACCAACAACAATTTATAGATGGGATGAAAAAGGTTGGTAATGAATATAAAAAAATAATGGGGGATAGTATTCAGGGTCTTATAGGTAAATAAAAGAAAGGAATTTTAATGTATAGTACTATAAAATTAGGTAGTAATGGAGATGACGTAAAAATATTATGTAATCTCTTGGGAGTTAAAGAAAGAAATGTCTTTGATTCGGATCTAGATAATACTATTAGAGGATATCAAAAAACAAACGGTTTGGATCCTGATGGTGTAGTTGGATTTAATACTTGGACATCTCTTATTATTGATAAAAAAAAGTCTGACTCAGGAAAGGTATTAAAAGAAGATTATATCACTTTCGGAAAAATGTTAGGAGTAGAACCCGAAGTACTTATGGCAGTGGTTAAAGTAGAAACTGGGGGAAGCTCTGGTTTTCTCGCATCTGGTCATCCTAAAGTTCTATATGAGGCTCACTATGCATATAATCTACTAAAAAAGGCTGGAAAAGGGAATATAGAAGAACTACTAAAAAAATATCCAGCTTTATTATCTAAGGTCTGGAATAAAAGTCTATATAAGGGCGGAGAAAGAGAATGGAACAGATTAGAAGCCGCCCGAAAATATATAGACAAAGAAATAGCAGACCAAAGTACAAGCTGGGGAATGTTTCAAATTATGGGAGTTAATTTTTCTAAGTGCGGTTGTTCTAGTATTAATGAATTTGTGAAACTAATGGAACAATCTGAATATTCTCAGTTTGTATTGGGTATTAGATTTATGAAAAATACAGGCCTCATTCCATATCTTCAGGCAAAAAACTGGGCTGAATTCGCTAGAAGATATAATGGAAGCGGATACAAGGAAAATTCTTATGATACTAAACTAAAAAAATCTTACTATGAATTTAAAAATAAGAGCGGGAAATAAATAATCCTGCTCTTTTTTCCTTATTCCCTTATAAATGTACAAAAATGATATTATGGTAACTACTTATTTTGATATTATTAAAAGAATTACCGCAGATTTAACAGAAGACGAAAAAACTACGCTGTTGAATACTACAAAAGAAGATACAGCTAAGTATCTAGATTTTAATTTTAATAAAAACAGTAGTAATTGGCCCAAAGAAAAACAATATATATCTTATCTTCTCAGTCAATTAATAAGAAAAGCTAACTATTCTTATTATGACGAGTCTAGTGGTATATGTAGAATAGGAGATTGGTATTGTTTATTTCAAAGGTTTGGAGATATATTTATCCTCGACGGGAGTAGTTCATTATCATACGCTCTACTAACCATACTTCTTGATAAGTACGAAATACAAGATAATCCAATGAAACTATTACAATTGGATTGGAAACAAGATTGTAGTGAAATAATAAATATAATATCAGATTTATTGTATAGTAACGGAGGAACTTTTCTGGGGATTTTCACTGGTAATGCCCTTTATCCTGAAAGAATATTAAAAGACTTCGATAAAAAATTGGTGATTCATCAACTTAGAATAAAAGAAGATAATATAAAGAGATCAATATTAGATGGTAAATTTTATAGTTCTTCTTATACTAATCTAAGAAGTAACCCACTTTTGATCTTAGTAGATGAAAAGGGAAAAGAAATTCCTAGCAATAGTTTTTATTGGAAGTTTTTTTTAACGAAACAACACTTAATACCCTATTTAGAGCATGTATTTGATGCTGTTCATCTAGACGCTGGTAGGAGAATAAGGTGGAAACTAGAAGAAAACTTGAAAAATAATCAAGATATAGAAAAAGAGTTGAATGAATTAAAAAAAACGAAAGAAAAGAGATTATTAATAGAGAATGATGGTTTATTTAAAATAATAACATGATGACTTATTATGAAATATTAAAGCAAAGTAGAATTGATTATAATAGCAATGTCTCTCGTTATTATTCTCCTTATCGTAATTTTTATCCACCTCTATTGAAATCACTAGAAGTAGATGCAACAATAAAAACTGAATTAGATTTGTTGGGAGTCATTAATACTATTATACAAAGATATATTGATGCTAGTTATGATTCTCCGTATTTTCATATGCTATCTAATGTGTTAAATATAAAGTATAGTGAGTATGGATATTGTGGTCCTTATGATATATTTAGTATGTATCCAGTTAGAGGAACAGTTTTGCCTATAATTATTATAGAATTACTGAAAAAAAAATATAACATATCGGATTACACCCAATTGTTTAATTCTACTACAGAAAATACAAGTGTTGATAGTATATTAAAGGAAACTAGAGATCTTATTCTAAATAATAATGAGATCTATGGATTTTACTATCCAATAGGACGATTTTTCAGAATAAAATCATTAAAACCACCAATAAATGTTTATAAATTTATAATAACTAAAGATAATTTTATAGACTGTATAAAAAATACTAAAATACGTACAATATGTGACTTTAGTACTACTACACAACCTAGTCCTATTAGTGGGTATTATCCTAGATCAGACTTACCGGAAAGTAATATCTTTAAAGTCATGAATACAAAAACAAAGAAGATAATTCCAATAATAGAACACAGCAGGAGAGATAGGGGGTGGGTGTTTTCATTAAATGAGGAGCATTTAAGAGAAAGGATAGAGTACATAAAGGGGAACATCACCCAACAGATAAACCAAGAAATTGATATGCATAAATATAATATAGCTAAACTAAAGTCAATTAAAAATGACAATACCTACCAAATTAATGAATTATCAAAATTATTAACAGAATACAACGATATATTTGACATATGGAAAGACTTTTAGAATTAAATGATATAGCACTATTACCAAGTGCTATAAACAATGGAAGAGAAGATAAATTTGATTTTGGAGTTGTAGATAAGAATGATAACTCTGTATCTCTTCCTATCTTTACAAGTCCAGTGGATTCTATTATTAATATGTCAAACTGGAAAGTCTGGGAAAAGTCTGGCATAAAACCCATATTGCCCAGAACAATTCCAATAAATATAAGATTGGATGGATGTCAATATTTATTTGCAGCATTTGGAATTAATGAAATTGAGGATAATTTTATTAAATTAGGAAAAAGATTATCTCAATTCCAATTCCATGTTTGTATTGACTGTGGAAATGGTCATGACGTTAAACTACTAGATCTTTGTGCAAGATTAAGACAATTATATGGTAGGCAAATAAATATTATGGCTGGAAATATTGGAAATGCTAAGATCTATCCAGAATATTGTAAAGTCGGAATAGATTATGTTAGAGTTGGGATGACTAGTGGGTCATTATGTATTTCTCAAGATAAATATGGATTTCATATTCCATTAGCCTCTCTTTTAATGGATGTCGTGGGAATAAAAAACACTGCATGTATTGGTCTAAATCAAACTAAAATTATAGCAGATGGAGGTATTTATTCACATGCCGACATTCTAAAAGCACTAGCTCTTGGTGCTGACTACGTAATGTGTGGAAGAATCTTTGTAAAAATATTAGAAGCTTCGGGAACAGTTTATAGAAAAATAAAAACACCCGAAGGAGGAGAAATTCTAGAAAGCGTTTCCCCAGATATAGTAAAAGACACTCCACTCAAGGAATTAAAGTTGAAAAGATTCTACATGGGAAATACAACAGACTCGGCTTTAGAAAAAATGGGTAGAGACAAGAATACCACTTATGTAGATGCTAAATCTGAGTGGATAGAAATAAACAGTACATTAGAATCTTGGCTAATGGGATTATATGATGTTTTTAATTATGGTTTTACAATGTCAGGAAGTAGAAACTGGGAAGAATTTAAAAATAATATAAGATTTGGAAGGGTTGAATAAGACCTTTTAATATCCTAAATACAACCGGACTCTATATTATTCTGTTTTTATGAGGAAACATATTAAATTAACAGTAACATTAGTAATATTAATTATTATAAACTTACTATCATCTTGTTCTAGAAATTATTATATCGAAATAGTGGACAAAAACGGGTATTTAATAGACTATTGGGAAAGTGTCTATGAATATTCTATAGTTGATTCTATTATTTCGATAAATGAGGGTATGTTTACTTATAAATTAAGACCAGGAGATAAATTGAATATTAATTATGATAATACTTATAGATTTTGATGGAACATGTAATTGGCAACTTCCAGAACCCGGATGTCCATTAGAAGATCCACCTAGAGTTTGCGAAGTACTAAATAGATTAATTAGAAATGGTCATAAATTGGTTCTTTGGACTTCTAGAAATAATTCCCAAGATAATCCATTTAATTACTATGAACCAGGAAGACTAAGAGATGAGTCCTCCTTGGAAGAAGCTATAAGATGGTACAGAGAACGAAATATATTACTGTCTGGAGTTAATGGATATTATGGAGAAGAACAATTTCTAGGAACAACTAGAAAACTACATGGGGATTTACTTATAGATGATATAAGTGTTGGAATTCCTAGAATAGAAAGCGAAATTGACTATATAAGATACTACGATGGGGAAATAGTTAGAAATTACTATACTTATTGTGTAGATTGGATAAGACTTGAAGAAATGTTAATAGATAGGAGAATATTATGAAGAAAACAAAAGATTATCTATTTTTCTGGGGAGGAATTTTAAGTAATTGGGCCAATGTTCCTGGTGGAATAAAATATCAAAAGAAAACATTCCCAACCTCTGAACACTTATTTATGTGGTTAAAAGCACATGTCTTTGGAGATTTAATTGCAATGAATGATATAGAGAATGCAAAAACCCCTAAGGAAGCAAAACAAATAGGAAGAAGAGTAAGTGGATTTAATGAAAAAAGTTGGGAAGTAGTTAGAGAGGATTTAATGTTAGTAGCCCTAAGAATGAAAGCAGAGTGTTGGCCTGAATTTAAAGACATTCTCACAAACACCTCACAGACATTTGTAGAAGCTAGCCCATATGATAGAATCTGGGGGATTGGACTTGAAGAAAATAGTCCTGGAATTGAAGACCCAAAAAACTGGAAAGGAAAAAATCTTCTGGGAAAATGTTTAGGTGTCATAAGATCTGAATTATTATACAATGGCGGGAATAATAGAGCTCAATATATGGTATGACGAAATTGCTCATTACTGTCCTGCACAATGTTATTACTATTTTAAAGAGGATAACGTAGCTTATTGTATTTATCTACGTTGGAGACATAAGGATCCTTGGAGTGTTACCCTTATTAGATTTTTTGGAGACTATCAAACGGACTTAGATTTTATTTGTGCATCCTGGACTAGTATTAATCTTAAAAAAGATTATGGGATAGATGACGATTTAGAAGAATTAAAAAAAGAATCAATAGAGGTCGTAAAAAAAATAGTAAAAAAATGAAAGCAAAACTTCTAAAAAGGCTTAGACAAGACGCTGAATTTAGTATATACCTAATTAAAGATATCTCTACATCAGAGTACCTTATTAAAGAAAAAATAGTCGAATTAGGAGGAATCTACTCCAAAAATATCTATAAAACAAAAGACTGGAAAAAGGCAAAAAAACTTCTCCAGCAAGCTAAAAGAGAGTATATATTAAAGAACGCAGGTATAAAAATAATAAAACTATGAAATATTGGATAGCTGTTGATAGAGCAGAAGAGGACATAACAATATTCAAAGAAAAACCAAAAAGAGATGAACAGTTTGGGTATTGGATTGGTGTGGAACTTGGATCCCTCAGAAAAGATTTCCCAGGATTAGCATCATTAACGTGGAAATCTGAACCTAAGGAGATCGAAATTAAATACCTAAACAATAATACACTCTCTAAGGGCCCGTTGTAATAACGAGCTCTATTTATTTTTTTTTGCTCGAAGAAAAAAAAAGAGGATTCACTTAACGTAAATCCAACCTATCTCTTCTTTAAAAGACAGGTAAGTTTGTTTTAAATATTGAGCTAAATTAACCATATCACCATTGGATACATATAATTCTAATGTTTGTAATATATTCCAAGGTACCATTGCGAAATTCGAAAACAAAAACACGTTATCTATATAATTAAAAGCGTTTGATGTTAGATATTTTTTAGGAATTCTCACTAAAACATAACGTCTTCCAGCTTTGATGTTGATTATCTGACCAAAACTAGAGCCCTTTTCTTTAAAAACAATATAATTTTTATTCAACATATATATAAGGAAGTAAAGAAAAAAAATAGACAACTAGTGATTAAGTCTATTTTACTTGCGCTTTGGGGGAATTACGATATCCCAACCTATTGATTAACAGTCAATCGCTCTGCCTTTGAGCTACCAAAGCGTTGTAGTCCGTGCGGGATTCGAACCCGCGATTTTAAGAATGAAAATCTTACGTCCTAGGCCAACTAGACGAACGGACCATCTCATCAGTTTTTCTATTTGTGTTATGATTTTTTTTTATTTCATATATAAGGATTTTAGGGGTTTAGAAGAGAAAAATAATAAAAAAAGCGTCATCACGACGCTTTTCATTATTAACATAAAAACCCAAATAATGAATGAATCTCTATATATAGAGATTTAATATGCTTTTAGAACGAAAAAAAAATAAACCGGCCCTCCTTTTTACTCAGGTTTCTACACCTCAGGGCTATCAAGTGTTTAGGTGTGTGGGCCGGTTTCTTGAAAACTATGTCATATATAAAGTTTTAAAGGGTTTTTGAGACGGTAAAAAAAACACCAGAATAGCCCGAAGACTATCCCAGTGTCTGAAGAAAACAATGTACATATGCTTTAATAACCTTCCAAATACAAACAAATTATGACCAAAGTATGAAAGGATTTATTAAAACAAAAAACATGATTTGTTGAAGATTGTCGGGTATGCAGAGACTCGAACCTGCGATCTCTTGGTCCCAAACCAAGCGCGATACCAACTTCGCTAATACCCGATAATTGTTGTGGTGGTGGGTAGATTCGAACTACCGTAGTCCAGATCCTTTTCGTCTTGGTTGAAACTTATCCTCAAGCAACCTTCAAACGACTACTAATTCTTCTGGTAGCACATCCTATCTGCTTCACGCCACCAACTTTCTGTGACTATGGTTGGATTCGAACCAACGTGAGGTTTCCCTAACGGTTTTGCAGACCGCCCGTTTCAGCCACTCGCGCACATAGTCATAGTTGTTGTTCTGGCTGGACTCGAACCAGCGACATTCAGAACCAAAATCTGACGGTCTATCCAACTGGCCTACAGAACAATTTATATTTGCGGAAAGAGAGGGATTCGAACCCCCGGACCCTCGCAGGTCAACGCTTTTCAAGAGCGCCGCATTCAACCGCTCTGCCATCTTTCCGAATAGCAAGGGACCCATAAGATCTTGCCTATAGGACCCTCGATTGCCTTCCCTATTGATGAGGGATGCACTTTTTTTAACGTCGACCATGACAATAATCACAGTCTTGATAGTGACATATTCCACCCTTATATCCAGTTCGATATAAGATATATTGATGATTGCCTATTCTGACAACCTCAAACCGCTGGTCGTTGGAAATGTCAATTACTTTTTCACTCTGCTGTTGTTCTGTATTACTACTACATCCACAACAAACGAATAACGTTAAAATTAATAACAATTTTTTCATATTTGTTATTTTATTAGTAGCGGGGGCTGGATTCGAACCAGCGTCATTCGGCTTATGAGACCGAGCAGGAGCCTCTCCTGTCCACCCCGCGATATTATTTCTAATTAAATATTTAATTTAGTTTCAATTTTTTTCACAATTATAAGGATTTGAGGGGAATTGAGTTAACATTTTGTTAATTAAAAGATGAAGAATCATTTCTATACACACTTCAATAAGCGATTCCCTCTCACTCGTACTAAGTGAATCATGTCCTCTCTTACTATAGGCTATTTGATAGAATCTAGTCCCATCTTCCACTAGATAGCTTCTTATATCAAGTTCATCATTCTCAAGAATTTTATTTGGTAATAACTTAATTAAACTACCTAATGACCAACACGGGTAGATTTCATAATTTTCCACTGCCCACTTATCTACTTCTACCCAAGCTATTTTTTCCTCTGGCTCATCTCCGTCCATTAAATCATACCACATATCAGCGGTTTCTTTAGGTAGACCGGCTTCAACTAATTTCTTTGCGTTATTATAAGTTGTCCAACCAAGTAAATTATTAATTATTTGTTCCATTGTTTTTTTTATATTAATTAATCATATAAACATGAAAGCATATAACATATCCTTGATAATCCTCCGGAAACTCACAATCATCATAGTATTCACATTCATTTATTTGATTATAGGTTCCCAAATAAGGTCCCCACTTATATGGTCTAAATCCCCCAGTCTTACCCTTATTCTCCTCCGGGTGCCAATCAATTCTATATACACTGATAAAATAATTATGTTCTTTATCTTCATAGTATGGAGATAAATATTCTTTTATTTGCTCAATGTTATCTGCAAGACCATAAGGTTCTTTATCCTCCAACCAATTATCAAAGAATAAGACATCATAATCTACTTGTTCTTTATTTTCGAGTCCTTCGATAATCTCGGGGAAGTGTATATCCTGAGATGAACTAAAAATTCCCTCATCAACTCGGGCACTATCGTAGTCATAAAGAATAGGTACAGCATTCTTCAGATACTTCTCCCTATCTTCTTTAGTCTCTTCTGGAAAACATTCTATATATACTTGCCTAAGTCTATCTAAGGCATTTTCTTGTAACTTAATATCTACAATCATATTAATTAATTTTTCTTATAACTATCAAATGGACATTTTAAACATGGAAAAGGAACGTTATCCTTTGTTAATAATTTCCCTTTTCTATCCAATATTTCACAGTGAGGTTCAAAATGATCTAATGGCATTGGAAAATCCTCCCAAAAATGAATGCAGCTCTTGCATAAATCCTCAGGCATATGTTCACGCACATAATCCCATGTTATTTGCTCCTCTATTATGTCAGGGGTACTAAAAATAACCGGATCGTTCATCTTATTACCGTCACACATATAAAATGAATTAACATCATCTACCGAGTCAAAAGATCCCTCAATCCAAGGTAATTCTTGAAAATCCTTACCATCATTGTTATATGCTATAAAATATTTCATTTTTTCTTAATCTTATTAATTATATAAAAATAACTAGAAAGTCCTCCAATAAATAATATTATAAGAACTATACTAACTAATTGCATGGATTAATTAAATTTATACATTCCTTTTTTAGCCACTAATGCCAATCCATCTTTAATTAAACCCAAGTAATCGAATTTATGAATAATTAACCAGGTTTCTAGCCACCGGTAATCTTCAAATCCAGGTTGACAATCATCATCCCAACACCCATCACTATGATACTTAATGGAAATACTATCAGAATTAATATTAAAGTTGTATTTTTTACCAAGTTCCTCCTCCTCTTTCTCTGTCATATATGATAGTGGTCGAAGGTAAGGTTTGACCTCCTCAATCTGTGGAGAACCGTTTGTACCCGACATAAATGGTTTAACTAAACTTACTCGGCCACAACCAATTGCAATAATATTATAATCCTCAGAATCCCATCGAACTAATAGGTGATTGTCAGTATTTAGTAAATCCGAATAAAGAACTTTTATTAAGGCCTGTTTCTTTTCTTCTATCATTTTTTTATTTATACATATCTTTTGGAGCCTCTAAAGCTAGTTTAAGGCCCCTATAGTTAATATGAATTGAATTAAGGTAATCATATGCCTCTATTACATCCTCAACCCATCTTCCAGTAGGAAAGAAAAACTCAATACCTAAAGCATCATTTATTTTTATCCAATCTTCATCATTACCGTCTTTATCTATCTTAAGGATATCAAATAATTTGCACATTTCTTTATCAGTCATTGAAGATACTGAACGAAGGTATGGTCTAATAAACTCTACCGGTACCCCATATTCATCGTTTTCATATCCCCAAAGCATTCCAAATCTCCCTTCACACGGATATGAATATAATATATGGGGCTCCTTTGATATATCTTCTATGGTTTTTCCTTTGTATTTAAGGCAAAACTCTAGTTTCTCTTTGTATGGTTCATTAGGTAACCACTCTAGGTACTCTTTAAAATCTATTGCAACCTTAGTATTATAAGGTAATAATTCTAGAAGTACAATATTTAATAATGATTTTTCTTCTTTTGTCATTTTATTAAATCTTATTAATTATGTTTTTCATTAAAAAACCCACGATCCTCCAAAAAAATTATCTTGATATTTTATTTCTTTCAAGTTTGTCTTCGGAATATAACTATCAAATGGGCATTTTAAACAAGGATATGGAACAGCGGATTGTGATAACAATTTTCCCATTCTATCTAGTATATCACAGTGTGCTTCATAGTATACTGCCACATCACGACGATAGTAGTGACTACAGCTTTTACATAAATCTTCACAGGATAAGTGAGCATATACATACTCCCAAGTTAATTCCTCCTCCATTAAATTATCAGGAGTACTAAAAATAGCCGGATTGCGCATCATATTACTACCACAGTCAGCAATAAATGATTTAGCATCATTTATTGAACTAAACTCTCCTACAATAAGAGGTAATTCCTCAAAATTAATGCAAATATTGGTAGAATATGCTATAAAATATTTTTCCATAAATGCTTCCTAAGACACAATCTTATTAGTAGAAATTCTTTTGGACCACTTATTCTTAAGAAGAATAGCTAATTCCTCAGATGTATCAAGATACTGTCCAATACCAGACTCATAAGTTAATACATCACTAATAATATACTTCCAGGTTCTTACGTCATTAATACTCCACTCCCTATTATCACTAAAAAAAATTAGGAAATTCTTTTTCAAGTTTCTTTCGTACAGAAGTGTCAGAACTTTCATATATTCGTTTTAATTTTTCTAATATCTGTATATCCTCCATATGAATTTCTTTTATTTAGTGTTTTATTTTTAATTAACGTCATATATAAGGAAAAGAGCAAAAAAAAATATTAGAGAGATTTAATTTCTCTCTAATATTGTCTAAAGAACCTCTCCTTATTCTTCTAGCTTTTTCTTAAGCTCTTCGATTGACAGGTTCTCTAATGCTTCATTCTCTTTCTTCTGAATGATCTCTGCAATTCGTTGTCTTTTTTGCTTCTTGTCCAGATCGATTGCGGCATCATCCCTCTCTTGTTTCTTGGTTAGATATATATCCTTCAGAATTCCAAATCTGAGGGAGTTCAAGGATTCCACATTATCCTTGCCTTCGAGGAATGCCAGGTCGTCATCCTCAGCAGCCGACTTTTCTTTTTTTACAATGGCATTAGTCTTCTTAATCAGGGAAGATAATTCTGTCATAGTCAAGTCGAAGAGTTGTTCGACTGAGAGTGCACCCTTAGGGGTATCAAATCTTAATTTTAAACGTGCAGCTTTTTTGTACATAATATTATTTTTTTGGTTAAAATTGAATCTTTAATACTCTACTGTGTGATCCTTTAAGTCTCACAATCAACTCATCTCGAACAGTGGCATCAAACCCAAGGCCCGATAATTGTCCATCTGTTGACTCTACCATCGTGGTATTTGCTAAAACCTCCATGACTTTTCGGTGAGCAAATAATTCCGGGATCAAATTCTCGTTATGAAAACCTCGTATTTGTGTCGGAGACTTACAACCCTCCAACATGAAGAAGTAATGCTTATTTCCTACCTTTCCTTCCCAATGATTAGGAGAAAGGCAAATAAGATTTACTTTGTGGAACTGATTCGTCTCTAGACCATAAATCTCAGTGCTCATTTCGTTACTATCGGTGAGATATCGAGATTGTTCTATGTTCACCACACCATCATTAATAGTCACAATGGCAATGGTTTCGTTATCGCCAATTTTATGGTCAATGTAGTAACTATAGCTACTACCATTTATATACAGTTCTGCTCGGCAATCCTTATGTTTCCCACCGTCATAATTCTGAATGAAGAACTTAAACGACCCATTCGTTGGTATAGATTTATAGTAGATATTTTCTACTCCATTTGTTTTCGGCCGAATCATATCTACATCCAAAGTTCCTCCTTGTGGACTAAGCCGTGTTTTGTTTCCGAAATAGATCTCATAATGATTTTTTCCTCCCCCGTCTTCTATACAGTGGGCGTCAAGATCTACAATATCCCTACCATCCTCATTCCACATTATCGAGAAGCGGAATGGGGCATCTACGACACCACCAGCAGCCTTTACAGCCTCCTTAATTTGAGATTTGCCAGCGAGATTTCCGGCGTATGTCCAAGAGTAATTGTTCGGCCACTTGAAAATTGGTTTACTATCTGGATCCTCTGAAGTTGTAAGAGTTACCATATTTCTCTTGTGCTGGTTGAGAAGAAATACCTCGACCGAAGTACAAGTCGGAAGAATATCAGACATAAACTTCTCTATTCCAACTGTCTCAACCTTATCAAATTCGCTTCTTTTATGGCGAGTGTGGGTTGGCTTCACGTCATCAAAAATAGACACTTTTTTAATAGCGCCATCTCCAGAGTTGATGTGAAGAATGTCCGAAGCTTTGATGTCCTCGATAGTAGCACATCTCCGAGAAAAAGATGCCTCATAACCATTTTCTTCAACAAACTTCTTAGCCTCCTCAATCTGTTTTTTAGTGATCGGGGCAGTGGCTTTCATATAATTAGCCGGATCAACTCTAAAGTTCCAGTCTTGACATGCTTCATTCAATTCCCTCCCTTCGGCCAACTCAGTACATAACTTACCAATAAGCTCGTTCTTAAACTTGGCATACTTAAATCCGACAGACTTTACCCAACACCAGATTTCTCGCTTATCTACCGGTACTTTCTGATATTCAGTTAGCATAGGGAGAATACCCTCAACCTTATGAAGGTGTGCATCCCCGTCGAGAAGAGATCCTTGGTTAATAAGGTCCCTCACTAGAAGAACTGTATCAATCGGTATTTCTTCCATGGTTCTACGAAAGACTGTGAAGTTGTCATAGTGTCTTCCGCGTAATGCTTCTACACTGCTTCCACTGAAATCTATGAACTGTCGAGGAATCTGAACCGAGAGATGATAAAACTCTCTGATTTCATTTGGCTTTACTACACCAAATTTCTTAGCCTCTTCTTCTGTATAGCACTTCACATTCTTCTGAAGTCCTAACCAGTATTTCTCTTGATCTTTCTTTATAGGCCTCTCATAACATAATTCATGAGAGAGGTTGTCATAGGTCTCAACAAAGACTCCCTTGATAGGAGCCTCTTTAAGCTCTTCTGACATTAATCTAAATGACTCTTTATATTCCTCATCAATATCAGGAATATCAAACAAAGTCATGATGTTAAGGTCAGAATCAATGGCCAAAATAGTACCATAGCGATGTATGAAGTTTTTGCAGGAATTACAATTATGCACAGAACTCTCAGGATCTCTAAAAACAGGATCCGAGATAAAACCGAGCAAATATGTATCCGCTAATTCATGCCCTGAGATACTACTTTGAAATAATTTACCTGTTGCACACATTTTATCAAACTGTGCCTGAATTTTTGGTGATATACTTTTCATTTTTTATTAATGTTTTTTTTATTCAATTATAAGGAAAAGAGGCGAAAAGAAAACAACCCTAAATAGAATATCCAATTAACAAATCAGTGAAATCATATTCTTTTTCCCCAACCATTGCATTTGAATTGTTTGTGGAGGATTCAAATATTCTCTCAGCATAAAGTTGTTCATATGCCAGGGTTTTTCCATATTTATTCAATAAAACATATTTATACCCAGTACATCTTCCAAATAGCCAATCTTCCTCAATACTAAGAACCTGAAATTCTTCCCGTGTTGATTTAAGAACTATTTTATCCCCTTCTGAAAATTTCATATTACTCATTACTTTTAATCTTGTTTACGAGGCCACCTTATTGATACAGACCAAAACAACCATCCAAAGATTATTTTATGTTCATCACATAATTGATACATAATGAATGGCAGAAAATGAATTTGAGTTACCCACCAGTTTTTTCCATCGTTGGAATCTTTTAAATTTTCTGGTATACCATTCCAAGTATTAATTACAAATTTCATTAATTTTTTCATAACATATATAAGGAAATAAAAAAAATACTACTATTAAAGTAGTATTCTATATAAAAGTACTCTGGGTGGGAGTTGAACCCACACGCCTTTACAGGCAAGGGATTTTAAGTCCCTCATGTCTACCATTCCATCACCAGAGCATCACAATTGAATGTCATTTTCTTATTCTTTAATGCAAAGAATATACTTAATTTCTTCACATATATAAGGATTTAAGGGGATTACGATTACAGTATGTTATTTTTCTTAATTATTGCAAATCCCTAATAATCTTAAGATTAATAACTTTTTTTATTCTAATTTAATTTTATGATTTTACCACACTCTGGACACTTCACATAATTATACTCAAATTCCGATTCATATGCATTAATCCTCTCATAAGACTCCTTTATGTCATCTTGAGAGTATAAAAATATAGAATTACAAGATGGACATTTTTTTCGCCACATCTTCCAGTTCTTTCCATGTTTAATAATAATCATGATTATCCTTCAATTATCAAGTTTTAATTTTTTTTTCTACTACCACGAACTCTTAACGGAATTAGCGATGAATTGCCCATAAATTTTTCATTCATTGGAATCATCACAATCCATAAGATTATTGGCAGCAGATTTATGGGAGCAGTTCGGGGTTGTCATGAATGTTACCAATGACCACTTTCCCATACATATTAATCCACTCCTGGTTTAATGATGATGGGCTGTATATTGACTCACTAATAGCTTGGAACTTTGCCCATTCATTATTCCAAACAATTTCGTGCATTATAGTTTCCGAGATTAAAATATCACCTTCAAAGATCTTATTACCATTTTTGTCGGTCAGCCCTGTGTACTGTCCAATAGTAGCGGGGTCAACACTACCACCTGTATACTCTATATTATGAATTGTTGGTGAAACTACGCCACATATTTTTCTATGGTATAAATCGCCATACACCCACTGTCCATTATCTAATCGTTTGCCTCGGAAAATTATTTGTCTATCCATTATCTTGAAGTTTATTTAAAAGCTAATCATGCCATATATCAATATTCCTGATTAACTCGAGTCCTACAGAAGATTCAGCACATATTACTTTATGCTTATCACGTGATCCTGTATAATCAGTTACTGATACACCACCACTGGTTATTCGTAATTGACAGTGCAATGCTTTGCATGGTTCCTCGTATCTCTTCATTACTTCTTTGAGGTCTCTTTCGAAATCATTTAAAAGTATATCCTGTAATTCTTCTATCTTGTCAGTCATTTTTTTTATTCCTCCATTGCTTTTTTAAAGTCCTGCGAAAGATGATCATAGGCTGTAGTGTATTTTTCAGCGTTTTGTTGTATCCATTGACAGGCCTTATTAATGGTATTATCTTTCTGCCACTGTGTGAAGTGATGAACTATTTCCCTAAATTCTTCAGGTGATAGTTCTCTTAGTTTATAGTTGCTTTTGTATTCTAGATTAATTTCTACATCTAATTCCTCAGTAGGCTTATTACCAAGTTGTTCTCTAACCGCTTCACATACATATTTTGCTATAGTGTATGCGGTACTATTGTGAGCAGCAAATTCACTTGGTTTATCCGTGTTTACCACTTCTCTGATAGCTTTATAAATTATTTCTTGATCCGTCATTATTTCCAAATAATTATGTTTTTTTTAATTTATTTCTATTTGATAATAATTCTAAAAGCTTGCACAAACTAATATCGGATATCTTGCAATTCCAATTTATTACTATCCCATTTATACCCTGCTTCATACATTTTTTGAAATAAGAAGTCTCGCTGTTCCTTAGTGGCTGGGGTAACTCCTTCGATACTCCATAAATCTGGTTTGGATATACCCATTCCATAGAACTTTTCGCTATCACAAAAATACCAACTACTTATTACTGTGTTACCATCTACATCTAGGTCTTTAGTCAAAGAATCAAAAATCAATATACATTTATTAGCTTGTAGTATATCACCTTTCTTTACATCTTTAATTGTCCAAAGGTGGTAGTCATCATCAACAAAACAAGGGATAGGAATTGACTGATTGCCATCTACCCAATTAATACAATATCTGAGCATTCCATGACCATCAATCTTTATTTCGTTTATGTTTCCAATTACACCTTTCTTATTTACAATCCAATCTCCAACATTAAATTTGTGTTTTGGAATGTCGTAACTGGAAGCTGGTACACTTTGTTTTTCAAGCCAAGTTAGTTTCTTAAAAATTGTATAAAGTTGGCATGGTGTTATATGATATGTTTTCCCAAGAAGATTATCGCTTCTTACATTATAATTATCATCACCAATATATTCAAACCAATAAGTATGCCCTTCTTTGAAATCAAGAAAGTCTGCATGACATTCAATAAACCCATCACCTACAAATTCTCGTTTTTCTTTCTCTGCTTCATCGAAGTTCACAAGTTCTTTCTTGCCTTGCTTTTCAAGCCAAGAAACCCAAGAATCGTATTGTGCTTCATGTTTTGATGGAAAGCAACCTTGTTTTTTCATCTCAACAAAACAATTAAGGATTTCTTCTCTTATAAGTTCGTCTTCACTTTTCTTAAGATCAGGAAAGAGTTTTAATATCAATTGTCTTGTAGCACACAAATCCAAAGAGTCACAAGTTTTTAACTCCATTTTTGCTTTTTCTAAAGCTTCTTTGTACTTTTGTTCATAATTTTCCATAATCAAATATTTTAATAATTATCAAATTGTACTTCGAGTATCTTTTTTATGTTTTGAAGGCTGCACCAGTAAGTAAATGATACAGCATAACGTCAACATACTTAAATTAGCTATTATACATATCTTTAGTGGCTTCAAGTGCAAGACCCATAGGAATCAAACCCCGATAGTCGAAGTGATATTTATTAAGCCAATCAAAAACTAAAATTACAACATATGAAGGTATTTCCGACAGATAAAACTCCAAACATTTAGAATTGTCATAAAATTCTTGTAATTCTAATTGGTAATATATCAGACCACTGTATCTTTTAAGGTTTTGAAACTCATTCTCTGTCATTGAAGATAACGGACGAAGATATGGTAAGAATTGACTATCATCGGTATTACTCCAAGAAAGCTCTAATTCATCATATAAACTTCCTGTTAATTCCCTATTGTAAGATTCTTTACACTTCCAAGTGTATAAACCAACAACTCCATAAGGCAATCTAGAACAGAGATCTTTAAGTAATAACTGTTTCTTTTCTTGTGTCATATTATTGATAATCTTTCCAAAGCGTACCTAACTTATTCATAAGTTCACTCTCATAATCATTCATTTCTGCAAAGGGAATGCAATTTAAAGGTTTTCCATCAGAAGGTCGTTTATAAGAATAAAGCTCTTCTATTTTCTTAAGATATTCCTTTACTTTAGGACTATATCTCTCCTTACAAGCTTCCCATCCTTGATTCCAGTCAACATATTTTTCATCAGTAACCACATCACTTATTTCAATAATTGTATGACAATGACCATCATCATAAGGAACATTCAAGCCACTCGTAAAGATATCTATAAACTCGTCAATATAATCGTGAGTAAACTGAGGATAAGTTTCATAGATGTTTTTCTCACCAAGGTCTTCTCTCGGACTAATCCAATTATGTTCACAAATACCGCCAAAACTACTACGGCGAACATAAGGTTCAAAATTATTGATTGCCTTCATAAACGGAAGAAACTTCTCAAAGACAGAATCTTCAACCTTGACAACATCTTTTACATAATCTGCGTCATTATAATCAGCAATAATAAGCAATTTTTTCATATTTAAATATTATACATACCTTTAATGGCTTCTAATGCGAAACCTCTAGGAATTAAGCCGCGATAATCAAACATACTTTTATTGAGCCAATCAATTAAAGGAAGTTGTGTAATTTCACTATAATCTTCATCTATATCTTCTTTAAGTGATTTGTAAATCTCTTTTTCAATCTTCGTCATACTTGACATTGGGCGGAGATATGGCTTACACTCTTCTATTGGCCACCCACCTTCTTCTGTAATATAAAAATTACCATCAATTTCAAAAATACTATCTAATTTAACATCTTCCCTACTATCTGGATCAAAAATATTTGAGGGAGTGTTAATGATAACTCCATACGGTAATCTAGAACAGAGATCTTTAAGTAATAACTGTTTCTTTTCTTGTGTCATTCCCACGGAAATTTTTTTAATGTGTCTGTGATCCAAAACAGCCACGCAAAACTAAGGTAATAATATCTTTTTCCTTTCCAAGTACACCAATTCAAACTAATGCTTGGAAGGAAAGTAAATCCTTCGTTAATTCTTTGTATTTTCATTGTTATTCTCCTTGATTAATTTAAACACAACGTTTTGATGGTCACTTCTGTCTTCACTGCTACACCAAGCTGCATCACAGATTCCGAAATCCTTTATGTCGCAACGGTTACACTGCAATCCTTCTTGTGCTTGAACAAATGGAATTGCCCTGTAAAAGTTTCCATTATATTCGATTTGATACCGTGCCATTATTCATCCCCTTTCGTCTAATAGGATATCAAATATCCAAGGGCCCAAGTCATTTCTTTTCTTCCTTTGTTATTGTGTTATAGATTCGCTTTGCGCCGCATTCACAACTCTGCGGTACCCATCCGTCTTTATCGCCCAAATTATCATTTGCCCATTTATGCCCGAATAACAGACAATGGGACTTCCATATCATTCTATCAATCCACTTTTTCATCTTATTACTCATTTTTATTCCTCCATTGCTTTTTCAAAATCAATAAAAAAGTCATCACTTATGCCGATCTCCCTTTTACTACTCCAAATATAGTGGATAATATTACCCGCAAGCCATTTAGAGGCTTTGTTGATAATTTGTTCTTTCTTCCAGTTGGCAAAGTGCATGGCTGTCTTTCTTATGTCATCATATCCGAATGGCCCTTCAAAATTCGGGTTTCTTATATTTCCGTGGACTAAAAAGTTATCAAATTCTTCTTTAAATTCCTCACTCTGATATTCAGCGGCGAGGGTGTTAATGAATTTTTTTATTTGGGTATAAAATTCATCATACCCATGTTGGTAATCACTACCTTTTTGTAGTGGACATCCAATTTCTTTTAGCCGTTCAATCTCGGCCTTTATTTTTTCATTATTTGTCATTGTGTTTATAATAAAGTCTTAATTCTCTACCTACAGACTTACCTTTTCTTATCTTACTAAGGTCTCTAAAATACCAATATAAGTCTAGTATTTCTTTAGGGTTGTCTTTATGTAATGTCCATAAGGCTTCGGCAATCGTATCACAAGCTTTTTTTGTTAATATTATGTCAGGTTGATGACATTGTAGGTCTGTGATTCTTGCCAGTTTAGCATTTTTCCTACTCATAGAACTTATTATTTAAAATCTTGATGCTGCCTTAACCAAGCGTCAAGAACTGAATCAGACTCTATAAATATTTTGTTTGTTAAATCTTTCCAGACTATAAGCGATATTATAGTCGCACTTAGCACTACACCGAATACAATGAAAGATGCTGTATTAAAAGATATTAACACGTATAGTATGGAAGGTACAATTCCTAGTGTCCCTATTATAGAAACAAAAGATGTTATACTCTCCCAAATTTTCAGTCTCCTCATTCTCTTCTTATAATAACGAATGTATTCTGTTTCATATACTTTCGTTATGGTTTTATCTGTCGCCTGTAGTGGGGAGACTGTTTTTATCTGTATACTTTTATAATCATATCCATTATCGTAGTAATGGGTATTTCCAGATACATAGTCATAACATCGTTTGAACCCATCTAGTGTTCTACTTCTACAAGAAAAATTCCTGTAGGGTCCAGACCATGCTTCACCTGCATTTATAATAAAATCAACTAATCCCATTAATGTTCCTCCTCCATTGCGTGTTTAAAGTCCTTTAATAGAGGACAGTCAGGGAAGCTGTAGCTAGCGTCATATTTTTCCGCGTTATGCTGGAGCCACTCGCAAGCTTTGTTGATAGTCTGCTCTTTCTGCCATTGTGCACGGTTATTAGCAAGGATATTTATTTGTTCGTATGTATAGAGAGTTTCGGAATGGTAAGAGTCATTCCTTGGGTCCTTAGAGTCATTGCTCGACTGCTCTTCTTCGGCAGGGAGGGAGTCGATGTATTTCTTCATCCACGCCAATGCATTTAACCAACCTAATTCCAGATTATTTGGAACAGTTGCTGGTTTCATTTCGCCTGTGTCAGTCAGCCGAACTTCTTGCCGCTTCTGCTCTATGGCTTTCAATAAAAGTTCTTTATCTGTTATTGTCATTATCTTGTTATTTAGTTGTTTTTTTTTGTTTTATAAGTCTTCGCCCATATCTTCGCCTATATAATAACCATCATCATACCCCTTTTTATATCCAGCATTAAAACCTTCATAATATATTTTATCATAGATTTCTTTGCCGACTTTAGCAATTAATTCTTCTCTTTCAAGTTCTGTCATTGCTTTTTGGTTTTAATCGGTTATCATTTCGTTCTCTTGCATGAAAAGCATCCAGTAATATTCATATTCTGCTTGATGATATGCTTCTTCATAGGCTCGCATTTCTGCTTCATATTCTGCTTGCTGTTGGGCTTCCATATAAGCCCTTTCCATGTCTTCTTCCGCTTGTTGGCGGTCAAATTTGGCAATTTCTTCTGGGTCTGTAAGTATGCCGAATACGGGGCTGATTCTGTATTTACTCATTGCTTTTTGGTTTTTAGTTGTTTACGTTTTTTCTTGCTCAACCGCCTACGCCCCTTGACTTGGGTGAAACCGGTGAGTTTTACAGGATCATAGGCAATCGTTTCGCTAGAATTACGTTGTGGCATAAAATAATTACTGTCACCTCCTAACATCGCTAGAGTAGTAAGATCTCTAATGTCCATATTCCAAAGTTTCTTTGTTTTAGAGATTTTTGTACCTTTGGGAGTTCATAAGCAATCTCTCTTTTCTTTCTTCTACTGTAAGAAGATAATATTCTCCAGTCTCCTCATTGAAATCTACTACATTATTATTTGGGAACTTGTCGTCATAAAACTCTGCCCATCTTTCTCTCAATTCGTTGGCATCCATAATTTTTTTATTTTAATCCTCAATTTTGTTATTCTCTGGTCGGCATTACATCTGTTTCATCGCGGATATCGCCAGAGTGTTGTTTCTCTTCTGGTAATTTGATGAATTTTGAGAAGTTGGTTTTCTTTAATCCATCACATGCCGCAAACCAGGTCATAATAAGCTCTTCTGTCTTATCTCCATCAACATATTTTTTCACATCAGAACAAATGGATACAAGAGCTATTGTAATGCCATTGAGTACTGTTGCGATGTCTTCAAGTTTAGTGTTTTCAACTCTTGAAATAATTTCTTGCGCAATCTCGACGGATTTTGTTTCGTCAATCTTTGATATTATTTTTTTGTCCATAGTAAAATTAATATTTTGTTGTTTATTCATATTAAATTAACTTCATTTATTTATAAGGGTTTTACTTTTAAAATCGACCCATCACATAAATCATAATCAATCTCCTTTTTTACTTAAAATTAGAAACCCATTAACCTTCTTTCCTAATTCTTTGTCTATGAATTGACAAGGACGAAGATTAAAATATTCCTCAAGATCGGATGCTTTAGGAGTTTTTATTATATTATTTTCTTCATAAAATTTTCTTAACATCTCTTTTATTTGTTTTGTAGAATATTTAGATCCAATAGAAAAAAGAGATGTTGGTGAAATATTATTAAGATAAGATATTGTTTTGATTTGTTTGATTATATCGGCTTCCCTATAACCCAATGCTTTAATCTTTTCAAAACCAAGAGTATTAATGTAATTTTGATAATCTAATGGTATAATCGTTTGGAGAATCTTAGTATAGTCAATGAAAAATTCCGGACACTCAAAATAGCAATCACATAACATTTTCATTCTTCTTTCAAAATTATTATCACTATTAAATTCTGATTTAAAATTTTTGATTACATTCTCTACATTATCACTTCTTACTTCTATATTCACATTATCTATACTCTCTATACCCCTTTTAATTGTTATTTCATCTATATATTCCCTTCTACTAACATCATAAGCTCTTTGATCAGCTATTTTAACAAGATAATTAAAAGTAGCTTTTCCTGTCCTTGAAGAAACACCGAGATAATTATTCTGATACAATTCACGATCTCTTTTACATATCTCTGCCCACAACTCTTTTTCTTTATCAGACATCTTAGCATATCCCTTAAGTAATTCTAATGTTTTTGCTTCTTTTTCCCTTACTTTATTATCATTGGCTAGTTTACTCTCATTAATAACTGCCATTTTCTTTGTCTCAGCTTTGTATAATATTAATACCTCATTCCTAAATACATTCTCTTTTAATCTTTGCCTTCCGAGAATTTGTGGTAGGTCTAATGAAATATCTACTGTCATTGTTTGAATATTACAGTCAGAACAAACTACAGTGAAAGCATTTGTAGAGTAAAAGTCTGCACCTAGATAAGTAGTTCTAGTGCAAAGAGTAAACATCTTGTGAGTCTGATTTTGAGTAGGTATTTTTCCGATTTGTTGTCTAACTTTTTTTAGAGCTTTAATATTTCTAGACGTATCAGCACAGACAATATTAGTTTCTTCCGGAGTGAGATTGCATTTCTTTATTATATCACAAATGGATTTAATTGAATTGACAAAAATAACTAACTCCTTTGAATATTTTACTGTACCATCTGATAATACTTTTTCTCTTCCTTTTCCGTTTCTATAATCTTCTACTAATTCTTTTACTTCATTATTTATACTTCTAACTACTCTAAACTCTGCTCTAACTCTTTCTATTCTACTATCATCCCACATTAGTTTGTACATTGGAAGATCTTTAAAATATTCTAATTGTACTAAATATTTCTCTAACATTGGTGTAGCAGAAAGATATAATACATTCTCACATAATTTTAGATCTTCTACAAAATCTAATTCTACTGTAGCCTTGAATGAGGAGTCAATAAAAATACTCTGAAATTCATCAATAACACAATAAAATTCATTAGAGGAATAAAAAGGAGATAATACACTAAGAACATGATAGAGAGAATCATAAGTAACAATAATTTTAAATGGTTGATTATTATTTTTACAGAATAATATATATTCTCTTAAATTATCTTTTATTTTACTTAGGTATTTTTCTCTTTCACTCTTTTCTATATCTCCTACATTCTCTTGGGTTTGAATAGAAGATAGAAAGTTAGAGGAAGATTTACCGAAAGGAGTATTGATTTCTACTTCTTTATCAAAATCAATATTATTTTCATAGTCATTTCTAAAATAATAAATCCACTTTAATCCCTTCTTTTTACCCTCCTCACTATTATGTTGTTCCTCTTTATTTTCAAGAAGTTTTTTTCTAGGAGAACATAAAATAGTTGGGTAATCATTATTTAAACAGTATTCAGTAAAACCACATCCACAAATAGTTTTATCTAAAATAAGATGTCCCAAAGGATAATTAAATTCTTTCCATTCACTTATATATTCAATCTCCTTAGGAACATTAATTGGGATAACATTCATTTTATTATCCGTTTCATTTAAATTACTATCATTCATATCTTTTATTTTTTTTGTTTACTTATTTTATTCCCATTCCAGACCTGTTTTGGAGTGGTCTGGAATGGATAATTATTACTTTCATTTATTAGGATTATGAGGGAATTTTAGTGTGAAATACTAATTTAATCCTCGAAATATCTACGTCATCTATTATGTAATTCCTAACTTAATTCATGAATAAAAAATAGTACTTTTCTTTTTTCCAATAAATCAAATAGGGGTCTCATTCTAAAATCCTTTCTTTCCTTCTCCGTTAAGAAAAATCCGTTAAGAACCGAGAGACACTCGAGGTTTAGGATTTTTTAGGAGAAGATAGAAAGAGAGTGAGAGAAGGGGTTCAATTCGTTAGAATTGTGGCCCCGGGAAGGCCTTCTCTCACTCCTTTATTAGCTCTTATTTTTTAAGTTTAGATCGCTTCGCTAAACTTTATCTTAGAGCAATTTTATTATTCCCATTCCACTCCCATTCCAGACCCTCAATTTTTTACGACCACTTATTTTGTTAATTTTTGGGGTATTTTTTGAAATTTTTATAGATTTTTAAAATAACAAATCACTTCCGACCACTATTTTAGCCATATTTTTAATCAAACCCTTATATATGTAAAGAGATTTTATTGATCTTTACATTTTTTATTAACCGGACTCTGTATTATTGTCCTAAGATATGATAATAAAAAATAACATATGAAAAGAGAAAACAACGAAACCCTAGTACAAAAAATATTCGGGTCATTCGCTTTAGGATCAGGACGTTTTGCACTAAGGTCTAATGTTTATGGTTCTAATGGTACATCCGGATATTTTCCTATAGGTGGCACAACTCAATCCAGAATTTTTGATAATATGGATAGAAAGTCACCGCTATTAGGAAATTATATGCCTTCCTCTAGACTATCCTCTTATTATGAAAAGATGTCAGAGCTAAAGGGTTATCAGCTTTTAGATATCTCAAAACTTGCGACTAATTTTTTTGCAGATTATATAATAAATTTTTTAGCTGATGATTCTAATGGAGCTCAACTAGTTACAATTTTAGATGAAGAGGGAAATAAAGATGAAACGAGGACACAGAGAATTAATGATGTTTTAGTTAAGGATATAAAAGTATTTGATTTTATACGAGATCATGTACAGGATTATGTCTTTTATGGTGGTTATTATAGCATGCTTAGATCAACGAAGGATGAGCTAGGACACTATAGATTTAGAATAGAAGAATTATTTGACCCACTATCTGTAGTAATTAAGAGAAAGCGGGGAGAAGAAGATATGGAGACGGAAGAAGTATTTTTAGCTAGAGGAGAAGATAATGTAATTTATGAAATCCCAAAGAAAGAAATGATTTACTTAGCTTCTTCTAATCTTCGTCTAGTAAATGATCTCTCACCGGATTGGAAAGATAAAAATAAGAAGTGGTTAGAAAGACCAAAAGATGGAAAAGGACAGAAAGGAACACGGGAGAAAGTAACGAGAAAAGAGTCATATATGGCATCAGAACCGTTATTTTATAGTTTGATTATAAAAGTAAAGGAATTAGTGATTAAAGAGTTATTAGTTTCTCTTATTTCTTTACGTGATCTTACTTCCGTTCAATTATTCCTCTTACAATTCGATAAATCAGTGCCCCTCGAAACTGCTAATGAATTGTGTGCTAGAGCTACAAAACTAGCTAATAATACAAATGAGATTAGTTCTTTCTTAACATCTCAATTTGATGTTGTAAGTTTCATAGAAAACACTCTCACACAATCAGCTAAATTTATTCCAGACTATAACTCAACACTTGGCGGAAAAAATAGTATGCTTCCCCTAGATAAGTTAAGTGATAAACTTCTGGAAATAATGCAAACCTTAGATCAATGTAAAAGTAATGTATTAAATCCTTTAGGTCTTCCAGCCACTATTATCGACTCAACTTCTGGCTCGAAATGGCAGGTTCTCCAACAATCAGAACGAGCCAATTCTAGAGTCGCTGCTTTTATGGCTGGTATAAAAGATTCAGTAACTAATTTGGTTTGTTCTATATATTCAACTTTATATGGAAAAGAATTAGATCCAAGTCTCATTAAATTACATATATCAGAAAAGACTAGTGTAGAGTATAATAATCAGATTAATCAAAGTGAGAGTATTAATGGTTTGGTACAAGGAATTTCAAATATAATACAAACTTCACTCCAAACATTAGATCTTGCTTCTCCTCTAATAGATCCTGAGGCATACTTAACTTACGTACATAATCTGCTTAAAGACATAGACCCAAATACCGAGAATCTGATAAATGAAGAGACTCTACAACAATATATACAAGTTGCCAAAGCTAAAGTTAATAGTCAGCTTGAACAACTTGGTATTGATCCGTCTATTCTTCAGCAGCAAACCCCAGAACAAAAGAATGGAGGGCTTGGTATATGAAAATCCTAAGACAGAAAACCTATTCAGAATCAAAGACTCCTATATGGGATAGATATAAGAAAAATAGACTATCTCCTAACCAAAGAAAATATGATACGGAAGAAGCAGATCGTGAGAAAAGAACTCCATTAAGAGCATATCACGATGATAATGTATTGTATCCAGACGTATCAAAAGCAGAGATGGAAAAAATGAACCTCGATGACATAACTCGAGAGGATGAAAAGGGAGTCGATGAAAAAATTATAAAAAATTCTAAAAGACGAGGAACCAAAGAAGGAAGAATAGTTGGTGGAGTAACCGGAAGTCTTTTAGGTGGAACTTTAGGGGCTGGTATTAATGCTATGAAAAACAAAAAAGCAGGTGTTGGGGCATTAATCGGTGCAGGTGCTGGTGGAGCTTCTTTGGGACTTCTTGTTGGTCAATCTAAAGGAAAGAAGCATGAAAAATATGCGAAAAAGGTAACTGACAAGAGAAGAAAAGAATCACAAGCCAGATATAAAGAAAAAAGTTCTGTTTAAAAATATAAAATAGAATGAAAATAATACGACAGAAAAAATTTGCAGCCGTAGAAGAACCACAGCAATTAACCCCTAGAGATATACAGTTGGAAAATATGAGAATGCAAAGACAGATCATGATTAACCAACGAACAAAACAAAAATTAGAGGCAGATGCGGCTAAAAATAGAATGAAAAGAATCCAACAACTACAGAAAATGGAGATGCAAAAGGATATGCAAGAAAACAAGGCAATGCTTCAGACCCAAAAAATGCAGAACCTTGATGATTCTCCTAAAAACGTTGGATTATATAAAACTAGATCAAAAGGTGTAGATCCTGTAGCTATGCCAAAATAGCTTTTATTATGTACGACGAAGAAAAAATTAAAGAAAAAACGTTTACTGAAGGGGTAGAAAATTCAAAACAAGAATTAGACTCTGAGAATAGTACGTATAACCCATTAAAATCATGTTAATCCTAAGAACTAAGAATTTTACTAAGTGGGATGATACTGACAACCTAAAGAGAGCTAAAGACTCTGATATCCTGGCTGAAGAAGAAAAGAAAAAACCGGGAATAGGAAAGATTGTGAGTGCTGCTGGTGCGGGGGCTATAACAGGCGCTGCGGGTGGTGCTGTTGGTCATCTCGCCGCTAGAATCACAAAACGGGTTGGAAAGGGTGAAGCTAAACGTATTGCTGAGAAATTAGTAAGGCGTGGTGGAAAGAAAAATATAAAACTGGCCGCTGCTCTTACTGCTGGTACTCTTGCTATCGGAGCTACTAATAAACGACAAAAAGAGGTTGAAGAAGTAAACCACTACAATGAACGTCTACGATATGCAAAGAAACAGGCCCTAAGACGTGAAAAGAAAGATTGGGCTAATAATATGACAAATGGGAGAGAAGAATATACCTCCTAATAAAAAAAATAAACAATAAGAGAATTATGATTAACGGAAGAGAATTTGCTGAAAGATTTTACAGCGAAAGTGATTATGAAGAGGAAAAACTTTATAGCACTGGTAATGATGAATTAGATGAACTTCTGGAAAGAGCTTTTTGTGAAGGTTATGAATATGCACAAAGAGAATTTGCCGAAGAGGAAGAAGAAGAGAAGAAAGGACGTACAGGACTTAGAGCTGGTATTGGTGGTACCGTAGGTGCAGGTGCTGGTGTAGGTGCCGCTTATGGTGGAAAGAAACTTGGGAAGAAAGTTTTGAGATCCCGTGCAGAAAAAGCTAGAAATGAAGCTAATTTTGCAGGAGAGGGTGGAACAATGGCAAACCCTGAGAAAGTTCTAATGAGAGCTGATAAATTAGAGGGTCAGGAAAGTAAAATAAAAAATGCTTATAGAAAAATAGTTGATGCTTCAGAAAAACCATTCCAACGTAGTATTAAAAGATCCAAAGAAAACTTAGAAAAGGCTAATAATGCTATGAAATTTGCTACTGAAGGTGGTACAATGAATGATCCAACTAAGGCAATTGAGGCTGCAAAGAAAGCAACTAAGGCAGCTGAAAAAGCCCTGAACCGTGCTAAGGTTGGTGGTAAAGCCCTAAGATATACTGCTGCTGCAGCTCCTGTAGTTGCTGCTGGTGCTACTATTGCTGCTAAAACAGGAAAGAAGAAGAAAAGTGAATAAAAAAATATCTAGGAATGACTTTGGGTCTACCCTTTGATGTGGATTTCTGGTTCTTAGATACTATTCCTCCTTTATAAAAACAGAGCTATAGGGGGGAGGTGATAAGATAAAAGAAACAATTTCTCCCTATAGCAACAAGAAATAATGAAAATAGAAAGATTGTACAGTAATTATCAGGAAGAAGAGAGATTATATAGTACTGGTAATGATGAATTAGATGAATTGATGGAAAGAGCTTTTTGTGATGGATATGAATATGCACAAAGAGAGTTTGGTAAGATTGGAGATTGGTTTAGAGGAGAAACCTTAGGTGACATAGAACGAGTTGGTGCAAGAACCATAAAGAGAACAATGAAGGATGTCACTAAAAATCCCGAAAAATATGAAAACCTGGATAAGATAAGGGAACTCGTTGAGAAAAATGCCAAAAGAGCCAAAAGAATCAATATGGCTGGTAAAGGTGCTATGATTGCTCTCCCTGTTGCTGCTGCTGTTGGTACTACGGCTGCTATTAAAAAACACAAAAAGAATAAAAAGAATAATAGCAATAATTAAACTAATATCTAGGAATGACTTTAGGTCTACCCTTCAATGTGGATTCCTAGATCTAAAACAATATTATCTCTCCCTTTATAAAAAAAAATAACATACAGGGGGGGGGGTAGTAAGTTAAATTTTCCCTGTATGTTGAATGATAAATAATGAAAATAACTAAATTGTACAGTGATTATGATGAGTACTATGATGAGAAGCTTTATAGTACGGGAAATGAAGACTTGGATGAACTCTTGGAACGTGCATTTTGTGAAGGATACGAATATGCCCAGAGAGAATTTGCTTTTCCCAGTCTAGGATCACTAAGGAATCAGTTTGTTAGAAATAAAGCTGCAAAAACTGCTCGCCAATTAAGAAAGGCTGGACAATATATGCAGGGTCCTGAAATGGCTAAAAGAGTGACTAACTTAGGTGGCAATACTAGTCTTATTAGTTCACTAAAGGGGGAAGGCAAAGAAGTAATGAAGGATGCAAATTTATTAGTTCAAGGTATTCAAAAGACGGCCCCTAAAGGAGGTAAGCTTGGTTCTAACGACTTTAAAACACTAATGACTGCTAAATCAGGTTGGAGGAGTCAGCTTCTTGGACAGCAAAGTAAGGAGGCGAAAGCAATGAATAGCGCACTCTTCGGTAATGGAAAGAATGCCAAAGCCCTCAATACTAAAATAACAAACGCAGCAAATAGTGGAAAATATTAAAAAAATCTCCTTTCTAATAACTAACTTGGGGCAACAAAAATAAAGGTTGTAGTATTCGATTACACCCCAAGTTCAACAGTAAAAACCACAACCACAAAATAATATATAGATAAAGCTAAGATGTCGTGGGTAAAAATTAATACAGAGTTTCAGTTATATTACACCCACTCAATCACTAATATATTTAACAACCTCGGTATCTTAGGGAACTTCATTCAATTAATTCATATCTTTTAATATTATTTTGTAATCCGCAGCCTTTTTGGGAGGTAGTATTCGATTACACTGCGGATCTAATTAAACTCATAATTAATTCGGGGGAGGGTGTATAATATTGCGCAACTTAAAAAACACCCTTCCCTTTTTAAAAATGAGTTTAAGAATAAATATAAAAAGAATAAAGTTATGAGTTTGTTGACAGAAAGATTATTAAAAGCTACACATGAAGAAAATTGTTGTTGTGAAGAATGTAAGTGTGAAAAGCATAAAGAAAATTTAAGTGAGGAAGAAATAGAACGAATAATAAACGAAAAATATAGTGAGAAGGATGATAAGACGAAGGAGTTTATTAGGAGAGGATTGAGAAAGTTTGGTGATAGGTTTGATTATAGCAAGACGGTGTATACGAAAGCACAGGAAAGGATAATTATAGTCTGCCCTAAACATGATCTCGAATTTGAACAAGTAGCTTCAGAACATTATAGGGCAGGAAGAAATAACAATCCCTGTCCCAAATGTGCTAGTGAGGAGAGAACAAGGGTAATGATTCGCAGAAATAATGAAGAGAATCTACATGGCATAAGAAGAACACTAGAAGATTTTCTTTCCGAAGGTATAAAAATCGTTGGAGATAAACTAGATCTCAGCCAAGTCACAGAATATAAGAACGCTGTAACTCCTGTTCCTGTCATCTGTAAAGTATGTGGACATCTATTTCATGTCCCACCAAACTCTATACTAAGGGGAGTAGCCAGTTGTCCTAAGTGTGCAAGGGAAAGAACAAGTGAAAAACGTCGGATGGGTTTCGAGGGATTCAAACAAAAGGCTGAACTAGCTCATCCAGATAATAGATATTTTTATGATTTTGAGGAGAACTATGATTTAAAAAGAAACTCCCAAAAAGTAAAAATAAGGTGTAATCATTGTAGAAATATATTCTGGCAAGAAGCAGCTTCTCACTTATCTGGCCGAGGTTGTCCTAAGTGTGTGCTTTCAAGAGGTGAAGAGTTAGTAGAAAATTACCTTAAGGACAGAGGAATCTTTGTCCTGGAAAGAGAGAATATTTATGGTGTTTCATCTGTTAGAGAATATGTCATACCTGATTTTAGAATTCTTCTAGAATCCAAGGAAATATGGATAGAGTATAATGGAATTCAGCACTATAAGGCAACTTTCAATTTCGGAGATAAAGAATATGCAAAAGAAAGATTATTAGACCAAATTGCAAGAGATAGAGATGTTAGGGAATATTGTAAAGAACATGATATTTTTCTAGTTGAAGTTCCATATACTATCATCAAAAAAGATGAGGTATATGATTTCTTAGATAAAGTATTGTTTGAGGGAATAAATCCAAATTCTTTAGTTGACTATGCATCTCTATTTGTATTGGAAAATAATAATAGTACATAATAGAAGAGTTAGAGGATTAAAAGTGTCCTCGAGATTAACCTTAAAATAAAATATAGGATGGATGTAAAAGTTAGATGTTGCCCTCTAGGTCAGCGTGCAGCAGATAATTCAATAATCCCCGAACTTGCTGTAAGAGAGTATCTTGAGAGTGAAGATTATAAAAGATCAATAGCCACAAGATCAACCCTCGGGTGCTTAACACACAAAAGTAGGGGAGTAGATGGTATGCCTGAATCTGCAGGTGATGCATCTATAATAAAAAAGAAGATTGGGGATTCAGATCAATTACTTCTTGTAGCCGACGGAATTTCGACTCCAACCCACTATGTAAAGAAATTTTATATAGAAGAGACTGAACGAGGGAATTTCCTAAGTGCAGAAGTACACATTTTAGATCCCGAAGATTTTGATTCTAGAGCTGCTGAGAATATAAAGAGATTGCGGGGATTATTAAAATCCGGTGTATTCTTAGCAAATAGTCTCGTCGTGGTGGCTTGGTGGAGTGGTTCAGATAGAAATAATGGCGGAGCTGATGTAGCCAAGAAAATAAAACTTATTAAGGGATTGGATTGGACTCTTTCACCGAGTTTTGGTCCTGAATCTCATATTACTGAAATTATATATGATGATAAAGAGAAAGCTGAATTCAAAGACAGAACTTTCTCAACTACAACAGACGAAATTAATATAAAAGTAAAAACTTTTTCGAATCCCACAGAAGCTGGTGTTGATATATCTGATCTACCAAAATCTTCAAAGATTGATGGTCAGTTTACTAAGCTTAAGATAAAGGAATTTTCATTTTATAGCGATATTAAAGCTGATGTTGATGCCGAAGAGCCTGTGGAAAAAGAATTTACTGAACAGCCACAGTCAGAAGAAAAAGAACAACCTGAACAAAAAGAATTTACACAAGCTGGAATCAGAGATCAGCTTAGAGAAAAGAAAATGTCTCCCAGAATGTGCTTCAGAAGAATGATTATAAGCTACAAACAAGTAGTAAGAAGCATGGGAGGAGTAGAAAAAATTAAACCTGAGGACTTAGATATACTAAAGTCCATGCTTACATCTGATGTATTGTTCTTGTTGAATCGTATATCTAATGATGTAATAGTTAACAATAAGAGAATTAATGTTTTATTGGGTTGTTCAAGTATTTCAAAAAACCTAAGAACTTCAGCGGAAAAATTGAACATGATTTATAGACTAAGTGGTATCCAAGCAAAGAAAACAGGATTTCTTCAAAAAAATTATTATACAAAGTTACAGGCAGCTTGGAATGAGTTTGTCGGATCCTGCATAGAAGAAGTATTTGGAGCCAATTCGAGTAATATCCCTGAAGAAGAGGAAGAATTAAAGGAGGAAAAGTAATATGAAGAAAGAAAGACGTAAATTATTTAGTGATGTTCCTCCTACTACCCCAAGACGCAAATTATTTAGTAGCGAGGAACCTAAAGTTGAAGTTTCTCGAGTCCTATGTAGTGACTGTGGACATGAATTGAGTCAGGAAGAGTTGGACATGGGTTATTGTAGAGTTTGTGGAGCCGATGTTCAAACCAGACAAAGACGCTCAATTTTTGAAGAGGATTTTCAAAAGGAGTTTTCTACAACTTCTGATCCTCTTGAATTAAAACTAAAGGAATTTTCTGGTAGAGAAATTAGTAAGGATCTATACGAGAAAAACTTTAGTGAAACAGAAAGAGCTAATCTAGAAGAGCGTGGATTTTCAAAAGCTACTGAAGATGGCGGAATTAAAATTTCCAGTACAGCTTTCTTAGAATCCCGTTTATTTTCAAAGTTAGTTGTTTCAGTAACCAAAGAGTATGAATTAGTCCCCGAAGTTATGCAGAGTCACGGTAATTTTGGTGGATTTATTGATAATCTAAGCATGACCCCTAAATGTATTGCCATTCTTAAAAAAGTTCATGGAGTAAAGAAGGAAGGTGATCGTGAAGGTTGGCTGGAAGATTCTGGTATTCTTGGTGATCTAGGAGCCGAATTTGGAGGTACTACGATGTCAAAGCCAGAATTTGAAGGTATTATAGAAGAGCGTTATCCAGATGCTCCCGAGAATATTATAGAGAAATTAAAATCTCTTGGTATAATCGGAGAAAAGGATAATAATATAGAAATAAAATAAATAGAAAGAATAATTAGTATGGAAAATACAAGATTTATGACTAGAGTCTTTAGTGCTACTGCTGAAGGTGATGAGGAATTAACTTCACAGGTTGCTAATGACATTGAAGAAGCAAAAAGAAAAGGTTCAGTTACCACAGATGAGTTGACTTATGTTGACTTAGGTGAAGGCAAGGTTGAAATCACCGATAATGAAAACGGTGAACAGACCATTGCTGAGAAAGCTGAAGATGGTAATTATGATCTGTATCCTGCGGGTGTCGAAATCCCTACAGACCAACCGGAGAATTATCTGCACATGGAAGATGATGGAGTGACTCCGGGTGATCAAGTTGGAGCTCCCGATGAGAAAGTTGAAGATCATAATCCTGATGAAACTCCTGCTCTTACTGTTGAAGAGAACGCAGAGGATGGTGTTTGCCCAGAGTGTGGACAAGATCCTTGTGAGTGCGGATCAGAAGGTGATGAGGATGAGAAAGAATTCAGTGTTTCTACCGATAATACTGTGGTTCTGAGAATATTCAGTGATCAGGCTTATTGCGAGCGTCTATTTTCTGAAGTCATTGAGAGTGAGGAGACAGCTAAAGTTGGTGATCTTTTGATAGAGAAAGTAGCCGATGAGGATAATGCTGTTGTTGTGACTGATCAGAATAGTGGTGATCAAGCAAAGGTAACTATGGATGACGATGAAATGGATGTTCAGGAACTAGACTCAAAGAATTTTAGCGAGGAAGGTGAAGAGACTGCTAATGAAGAGGAATTCATGCCCCTTCACGTGGTTGGAATAGATACATTCAATCATCAAATCGTTGATGCTTCAGAATATGATGAAGAGAGCGCCCAGGAACTTGTGGCTAGACTTCAGGAGATTGGTATTGATGGTGTTCAGGTTTTTGAAGATGAAGCCGAAGCTAGAGATTATGCTATTTCTCTACTTGAAAGTGTTGGAGTTGAAGACACTGAAGAAATTGAAGAGCCCGAACAGGTTGAGTTTTCTGAGCATGATGTCTTTGTGACTAGATATAATATTGATAATACTGCCTTTATGACTCGTCTCTTTAGTGAGGCTTGTAATGATATTGATGCATCTCAGTCCGCCATTGAAGATGCTATCGAAGGTGGTGAAGAAGTTGAGACTGACACTGAAATTATAACTCCCGTCGACGATAATACTGCTATTGTCGAGGATAAAGATAATGGTGAATTAACTAAGGTTGTTGTTGATGGCGATAGTATGAACTGCAATCCTATCAGTGAGGAAGAGGCTGATGAATTAACCGGAGAAAAAACTTATTCAAATACTGAGGAAACTAAGTTCTTCAGCGAGAATGAGGAAATGACTGATTATATGTGTCGTTTGTTTTCTGAGGAAGCCGATGAAGCTGATATTGAGAAAGCCATTGAAAATAATGAGCAAGTTGAGACTGATTCTGAGATTATTACTCCAGTTGATGATGAGACTGCCGTTATTGAAGATAAAGAAAATGGTGAATATACTAAAGCCACAATGACTGACGAAGATATTGACCTTAAACCGATAAGCGAAGAAGAAGCTGCTGATCTAACAGAAGAGAAAACTTATTCAAATGCTGAGGAAACTAAGTTCTTCAGCGAGAATGAGGAAATGACTGATTATATGTGCAGAGTATTCTCCGATGATGCTGATGAATCTGATATTGAGGAGGCTATCGAAGATAATAAGCAAGTTGAAACTGAGGATGAAATTATTACTCCGGTTGATGACAGTACTGCTATTATCGAAGACAAAGAGAGTGGTGAATATACTAAGGCTACAATGACTGATGACAATATTGATCTAGCTCCAATAGAAGATGATGAGGCTAAGGATATGTTAGATGATGTCGAGGTTGAAGATGAAGAGAAGAAATTCTCTGCTGATCCCCTAGACAAGTTCTTCGCCGATATTAATAATGCCGCTGCTCCAGAGCCAGAAGTTGTTCAGGCTGTCTATGATGAGAATGGTAATCTTGTTCCTTTACAGGAGGAAAATCCAGCTCCAAGCGTTGAATCAATTGAAGACGCTGCTTTAGCTGCTGTCCAAGCTATTAATAATGCTACAAATGAGTCTGTCAATGCTATTATGGAAGCTAAGAATGCTCCAGCTGAAGGTGAACAAGCAGAACTTCAGGAGGCTCAGTTCAGTGCTACTGAATTCGAAGAAATGAAAAATGATACATTGGTCTCTTGGTTAGATCAATCTATTAATAATTAAACAAATAAAAAAGAAGGAATATATGACTTACTTAGATTACATGCAGAGTGATGAAATGATGACCGCTCTGAAAAATAGTTCAGTATCTGTTGATGATGCTAGAATTCGTGCTGGTGAATATGCTAAAATGTTCTCGAGATATGATGAAATGATGGACATTTTTGATAATGGTTCAAAGAGCAATCTTTTGCAGAAGACATTCTCTGGTTATGCTGAGACTCCGCTTCTGAGCACCCAATATTTTAATGCTTCTGTGGCTTCTTATGTTAGCTCATTTGCTGGCTTTATGTCCATTGAACGTGATTTTGATCAGCCCAATGGTCTCTTTTATTGGTTTGATGTTCTTGGTGTCTCTGACATGAGAAATGTTATTCCTAACCTAGGTCCCGATCAGTATCAGGATATTAATAGCATGGGTGGCTTCAAAATGGAACTTGATGCAACCACTGCAAATCAGACTTCTATGACTGGTCGTAAAATTATTCCCGGTACTGTCCGCGTTAAAGTTACTTCAAGTTCATCAACTACTGGTAGCTATGAACTAGTTGACGATGGTCAGGGAAATTTCATGGCTAAACCTGGTGTTCTCACTTCAGGTTCAATTAATTATCTTAATGGTAGAGTTCAGTTTGAACTTACTAGTGTTACTGGTGTTACCGCTATTACTCTAGTTGGTAAAGAAGATGTGACTGGTACTCCCTGCAATACTACAGGATCAACTAGTACTCATGCTAATGACAAGCGTTTTATTGCTAAGATGCAACAGCTTGGTCTATCAACTGTTCCTGATATGTTGGTAGCTGAGTATAACATTGCCGCTCTTGGTGCTATGAAGAAAGCCACCGGTTCAGATATGGCTTCATTCTTGTTCACCAAGCTCCGCGAACTTTATACTAAGATGATTAACTATAAGCTTGTTTCTACTCTTGAGGAGGGTTATAATGGTAATTCTATGACTGATCTCGATCTATCTAAGAATGGTATTGGTTTCAATCCTCAGCTAAATGGTCAGAGCCTTACCTTCACTGACTATCGTTCGAGAGTTGATCTATTTGACGCTTACTTGATTAATGTTGAAACCGCTCTTGCTAAGAAAGCTGTCAAGGGTGTTACCACCACTGCTTATGTTGCCGGTACTAGAGCTGCCTCGCAATTCCAGAAAGGTGGAATTATTGGTAAATTCAAGAGAAATGAAAAGATGACTTACATCTCTGATTTGATGGGTTGGTATGATGGCATTCCTGTTCTCCGTAGTGATGATATCGCAGAGGCTGGAAACGATAAGGCTGTCTTCTATGCTATCCACAAGACCGCTGATGGTCAGATGGCTCCTCTTGCTCGTGGTATTTATATGCCTCTAACCGATACTCCTACCATCGGTAACTATAACAATCCGACTCAAATGGCTTCTGGTATTTACTATCAGGAAGGTACTAAGTATCTTGCTCCTGAACTTGTCCAGAGAGTTGAATTTACTGTTGGATATTAATCTCTCTAATCATAACAATAAACCTCCTATTGCAATTAAACCTGTGATAGGAGGTTTTTATTATTAATTATACAAAAATTATGAGTAAAACAACTTTCACTTTAAAGAGAAAACTGTTTGCAGGGGGTGGATTTGCTGGTTCTACATTTGGAAGAATGCTTGGAGTTAATAATTGGAGTAACTTAGGGCATATGGCTACTGGTAATGTAAACCAGGCCGTTAATCTAGCCACAAAAAAAACAGTTAATATAAATCCTGCAACTAATCGAGCCGTTGGTAGTGTAGCTGGAAATATAGCTAAGGGAATTGGAAAACCTCTTGCTCTTGCTGGAACTCTTGCTGTCGGTACTGGGCTTGCTGCTAAAGGTGTTGTAAGTAAAGCTTCGGAACAAAGTGATGGAAGTAAAATGTTTTCTCAAGTAAAAAAGAATGACATGGCTACTACTTATACATTAAAAAGAAAAACCTATTCTGAAGAAGATGGTAAAAAATCCAGGATGAGTACTGGTGGAAAAATAGCTCTCGGTGTAGGAGCAACTGCTGCAACAACGGCCCTTGCATTCGCTGGAGCTAGACGTGGTTTGTTCGGTGGACAAACTGCAATGAACGCAAATAAATTGTGGGCTTCTGCTGGTAAAAAATTAGGAAGTCAGGGTATGGTTAATAGTGCCGCAGACAAATACGGGAAGGCAGTTGAAAATATTACATCCAATAGACTTGCGGGAAATAAGAAAACCATATCTGATAGTCTCCAAAAAGAAATTAACCAGAAAGCCACCAATCGTGGAAACAAAGCTAAAGAAGCATTCTTAAATAGATATAATCTGGGTGGAAAAAAACCAAAGACAAGTGGTCCTAATCCTAGTCAAAAACCAGAACCCAAATCTGTTTTAGATCCAGATAATGTATTTAAAAACGACGGAATATACGGAGACTAATGAATGAACTTATCTACCAAGGAATAAAAATTAATTCTGGGTGTAGGTATTATAAGGTAATAGAAGGAAATACTATTTCTCTGGTTGAAGATAAAAACACCTCTACTATTACCTTGACTTATACTCCTGGAAGTACATCTGACTCGGTTGCTGGGTTCCTTGGAATAGATAAAGTAGGATCTTCACAAGTACTAGAACCAACAAATAAAGCAATCAGGTTTTCAGATGTTTATGTATCTCTTAATGGATTAAAACTACGAAAACTTACCTCTTCTCCCCACATAATAAATTTGATAATAGTAGGGGATTGTGAGTCTAGAGTAGTTCAAGATTATAATCACACAACAATAGTAGTCTCACAAGAGGATGTTAATAATCAAGAATTTATTAACTTTCTTTTTTACTCTGGGAATCTTTTATATCTTAAGCCTGTCGGACCTAGACCTAAATGCTGGACAGTTAAGAATTTCCCAAAGATATCTCTAGGTAGTAAGAGTATAGAGCTCGAGTCTGATTCTGATACTGTTTATGTATTACGAAGAAGATATGATGATTATATTATACGAGCTATAGACTACCAAAATCAATTTATACTAGAACTTAGGAGAATATTAAATGACTATGGAATTGAGCTTGTCCGGTGGAATAAGGAAGAGACATTGAAAAAAACTTCTTATATAGTTTACATGTTCAATCAGACTCCCTCTAAATATAGTCATCCTAAGCGTACTGATGAGACTGATTATTTAATGTCCCATAGAGTTCCCATAGAATTTACTTTGCGAACCCCAGATATGGTTATGTTTTTTGATTTTAAAAATAAATATAATAACTTAGATATCCTAACTAATTTCTGTGAGTTTAAGACTACAGATAAGTATGGAGAAAGGTGGACAGCTGCAGTAAAGTGGGGGCAAATAACAGAGGACTTTAACCATATATATCAACAGGATGACAACTCTAATTTCTCATATCAATGTCAATTTAGGTGTGAACTTTATTTTTATGAAGTTCTAGATGGAAGATATCAGTTTTTAGAGGAAATACAGGCAGAATTGTTTAGTTCTGATAGTGAATTGGATAAAATATTAATAAACTAAGAATCCGCATATTATGGTTTCATTTAGAAAAAAATCAATTATTCAAGATCTTATGCCAGAAGCAATTGAATACCTAAAAAAACAAGGAGTCCGATTTAATACTATTTCTGAAGACCAGGCGGATCAAGTTTCAAGGGTTAATTCAAAAGCCATGGTTCTTCGTTCGTTTATAAAGAATGAAGAAGGTCAATATGAAATTAAACTCCAAGACAAGGAGTTATATAAATATACACAAAAATTAGTTCGAGATATATTCCAAATGAGGATTACAGATGTAGATACTAAAACAAGAGTCATAACTGCAGAAAGACCAGAGAAGGGCATAGTTTTAGATATTATAGAGATCCTAGGAGTGAAATATAATCTCTCAATAGTAAGATAATATGATAGAATTCAGACAAAAACTATTCTCTGAGTACGATGCTATGAGAAGTCTTTATGTCGAGCTTATGAAATATTCTGATCGGAATAAATTTAAGCTCATAAACTCATCACAGTTATTACCTACGCTAAAAGGTAATAGTGTTGTAATAGAAAGATTTGTTATTTCTACAGCATTTGGACATAGAGATAGATATAGAATGTATATTAAGGTGGGAGCTAAAGCTAAGATGCCTGATGAAATTAGGCTTCCGGAACATGTATACGATAAGCGACTATTAAATATCAAGATAAGCCTCAAAAACAAGCTATTTTCTGAAGAAGAGGTTCTTAAGTACAAATTATTTAATAACAACAGAAACAGAAACAGAAACGGAAATGGAGGTGGTGGAGATAATGGTGGAGGAGCATCTTTCAGTAGTGATCTTCCATTTGATCTATCCATTCCTGTAAGAGAATTACTAGGGGAAGCTTTAAAATATGATAAAACAAGTCGTTCTTTAGTTCTTGAATTTAGTAGTATACAGGATGCCATTAAAGCTATAAATATTCTACCATTTGGTCTAAAATATCAAATATATCTCTTAGAATTATGATTATATTACGTAAGTTTTCAAAGACTCTTAATACTTTTGGAGTTCCTGGATTTAAACGTGGTAGAAAATATGATCAAGATTTTAATAGACTTGAACGATTAGATACCAAAAGACAAATAGTTGGAGCTGAAATTGAATTAAATAGAGAAATGAGAAAACTAAATACAGAATTAAATAATGGGAGATTAGGAAAATGGCAAGATACAGATTAAAAAGAAAAACATTTGGTGCTCTCGAAGCTGCTGGTAATGTTCTAGGAAATACAGCTGGAGGAGTCATGAAGGGGGCAGGTAGTGTTCTCGACTCTAATGCAGGACGTTTTGTAGGAGGATTAGCCGGAGCAAAAGTTCTCGGAAGTGCTATTAAATATGGACTAGGTGGCGGACTTGGAGCTGGACTAGTTGGTGGTATTGCTGGATATGTTGCCGGTAAGAATATCACTGGAGGAATAGGAAAGGGACTCAAAGACGCAGGCCAAAGCTTACAAGATAGGAGTGTTTAATTATGATACAGTTTAGAGAGAAGATATATGCTCTTCCTGCAATTATAGCGGGATTAGGAAATGCAGCTATGGTAGCTGGAGTCCCCCTATCTGTAAAGGCAAATAAAGATCAAAGAGAAGCTAATGAAGCCCAAGAAAGAGAGCTAAAAAGACAAACAAATCTTATGGCAAAACAGACGAAAGCTTATGAAGAAGCTGCTAAAACTGCGGCTAAAAATGGTTCACTAGTACAATCTCCCGCCGTAATGCAACAAACCACCTATTCAATAACTCTAAAAAGAAAAACGAAAACTTATTCTATCTTCTCTCCTGTAGCAAAGGGTATTAGAAAGGTTGCAAACAGTAAGACTATGGATAATGTAGTCAATCGGTTAAAGCAATCTAAAACAGTTAATAATGCCAGAGATTTTGGTCGTGATCTCATAGAAATAGGTAAAGAAAGGGGATCAGGTCAAAAGATGGCTAACATGATGGCTTCTGGTGCTATTATGGCCGGATCTGGGTATTTGACAGATAAAATAATACAGGCTGATCGTAAGAAACTTGGAGCTCCCGTAGATACCCCAGAAAAAGAGAAGAAAAGTTTAGGAAAGAAAATAAAGAATGGAGTTTTGATAGGTGCTGGAACATTAGGAGCTACCGCAGGAACTCTTATGTTAGCTAGAAAAGGAAAACTGAATAAAGCTACTATGAATTCCGCCTGGGGTAAAGCTAAGACTATGGGTAAGGAAGCATTTAAGGATGCTGCCGGATCTCCTGGAAAAGCTCTTGCGGCTGTTGGATTCGGTGCTGCTTTCCCTGCTGTTGGTTATCTATCCCAAAGACAACAACTTAAGGATCAGATAAAACAATCACAATCTGAGGAAAGACAGTATGCAACCCCTGCTGAAAAAACTCCCTGGTATGAAAACTGGGGATTTTATATGGGAAAAACAAGTAGGGGGAAATTAGCCGATCAAATGACAAAACCAGGACGAGGGGTTTGGATGAATAAGGCTGCTAAGGTTGTACGAAAAACAGGTCCTGTCGGAATCTTGGCTGGAGTTGGTTTGGCTGCTGCTAAATGGAAACCATTTGAGTGGGGAGACAAAGCTGTAAGAAAACCCCTCGAGGCTGTAGATAAGAAAGCATTTGCCTACGAAAAGTCCCAAAATCAACCAGTACAACAATAAAAAATAGAAAAATATGAATAATAAAACATACGAAGAGCTAATAAATCAGGCTTTTTATGATGGTTATGAGTATGCCCAAAAAGAATTTACACGATGGGATGATACTGATAACTTAAAGAGAGCTAAAGACTCTGATATATTAGCTGAGGAAAAGAAGCGTGGTCCTGGAATTGGTGGTCCATTAACTTCTGCTGCTCAAGGTGCTGTTATAGGTGCTGGAGCCGGAGCCGTTACTGGAGGAATATTAAAGGGGATTGGAAATAGAAGTGCCATAACAAATACGGTTAGATCAGGGGTTGCTAATCCAGCCCTCACGAGATCTGTGCTTAGAGGGATTAAACATACTGGAATTGCTGGAGCAGCTATTGGAACTGCTATTGGGTTAAGTAAAGGACTCAAGAAATATAGAGAAAAAAAGCAAGATGTTAATTTCTACAATAAGCGACTTGGTTATGCACAACGACAGGCATTACGTAGAGAAAGAGCAGATTGGAAACAAAATATGACCCAAAGAGAGGGTTATAGTTATTAAAAGAAGGGTTTAAAATGATAAAATTTAGATTGAAAACCTTCAGTAAATTTAGAACTGGTGTAAAAAAAACTATCGATAAGGGAAAAGACATTTGGGATAATCATAAAGCAGAAATTGGAGTTGTTGGTACCGGTATAAGTGCTGTAAACTTAGCAACTAATTTACATCGAGGAAATAATGAAAAAAAATTCCAAAAAGAGCAAATAGAGGCTACAAACAAACTAACTGATGCAATTAACTCCACTAATTCTGAAACAAAGGAACTTTTAAAAAAAAAGAGACGTTTAATAAAAAAATCCCAGAAACCTTACGTACAAGATAGATCTTCAGTAAAACCAATAGAAGACATAAAAAATAATATAGTACCTAAAAAACAACAAAATAATGATAAAATTTAGACAAAAAGATTTTAGCATTCTTTCTTCTACTATAACTGGGGCTGGTATAGGGGGTTCTCTTGGTAGTTTTATTCCTAGGTTCGGAAAAAAACATGATGCAACGAGAGTAGTTAAGAAGGATAATAAGGAATGGGTAGAGACCTATAAAGAACCTGACATGTCGCAAACCAAGGGAGTTGCTATTGGTTTAATTGTTGGTGCTGCGTTAGGAGCTTTGGTTGGAACTGCAAAAGAAATTAGTAAGAGAGTAAATAGATCAACTACTGTAGATAAGAGACTTCTGGAAAAAGTTCTTTTGGATCTTAACCACAAAGGCTATAAAGAGGGTATTGATTATGTATTAGATCCAAATAAAGCCAATAAAATGAAGACTAAAGTATGTATAGTAATATCTAAGTATAGTGACGAACTTAGATTATTAATAAATACTGTCAAGGATCCAAAGCTTATACAACTAGCTACTAATGTTGTAAAAAACATCCCGAATAGTTCTAATGTTGTTACAAGAGAGTCTGATAGATATAATGATATTATTGTATCGACGATTTCAGATTCTCATGTGGATGCTGGACTTATTTGTGGAATTGCCGAGAAATTTATTCATTCTGGTTTTCCGGTTTATATAGTTGAAGTAGGTTAATATTAAAAAAAATAATATATGGCACAATGGACAGAAACTCTCGAACCTTATGTAAAAGTTAAAGAGAGAATAAGAACTGCGACAATTAATAGAACTGCAGGTGAAAGTTTGATTATTGGTGTCGCTTTTATATCGGATGCAGGTCCTTCTACTCCTACTCTCATTACAAGTCAGTCGGAGTTTCTAGATACTTATGCATCTCAGGAGTTAACCCAATCATATGTAGAGGGTTTA
>Ga0247610_10000208_pt1 | contig 96349 bp, 139 predicted proteins | sample 174DNAGHGhighgp2_FD_193483 | JGI IMG/M metagenome (GOLD analysis project Ga0247610, IMG submission 193483) | Sheep rumen microbial communities from Palmerston North, Manawatu-Wanganui, New Zealand - 1742 DNA GHGhigh gp2 | ecosystem: Host-associated > Mammals > Digestive system > Stomach >... | reverse complement strand
GCAGGTGTAAGCTGATGGAACTCGGCTATGAGTCCGATGGCACACCATACGGAAGCGTCAAGTGGCAGGCAGGCATTGGCCTTGAAATGGCAATCCTCAAGGTCAAGGTCGAGCATGGCTTCGTGGGTGGCTCGATTAGGCTCGCTGGCTATCTCGCCTCTGGCCCCGACTCAAGGGAGTATGAGGAGTGCGTGGACGGCATCTGCGAGGTAGATAGCGAGTCCGTAATCTGCCTCGGCAGGGAGGCAGGTGATGTGAATGGTGACGGCGAGGTGACCATCGCCGATGTGACGGCATTGATTGACAAACTGATGTGATTATGAGCGAAAAAATCAAAACCATCAAGGGCTTCGACCACGAACTCAAATGCCGTGGTATGCAGTACGAAATCGGCAAGACTTACACCCTGCCCAAAGGCGAGAAAATCAAGATGTGCGGTAACGGCTTCCATGCCATCGCACCCGACGAAACACCGCTTCGAGTGTTCGGCTATTACCCGCCATGCGACGAAAACGGAAACCCCGCAAGATACTGCGAGGTGGAAATCGGTGGAGAGACCGACTGCACCGATGAGAAGATAGTCGGTAGCGAGTTGACGATTGGTGCTGAAATCGGAATACCTGGACTTGTCAAGGCTCATATCGAATGGGTAAAGCGTCACCTGATTGACGATGATGAGCATAAATCCCACAACACGGGTTACTGCTCGTCAGCAAGCAACACGGGTAACTGCTCGTCAGCAAGCAACACGGGTAACTACTCGTCAGCAAGCAACACGGGTAACCGCTCGTCAGCAAGCAACACGGGTAACCGCTCGTCAGCAAGCAACACGGGTAACTACTCGTCAGCAAGCAACACGGGTTACTGCTCGTCAGCAAGCAACACGGGCGACTACTCGTCAGCAAGCAACACGGGTAACTACTCGTCAGCAAGCAACACGGGTAACTGCTCGTCAGCAAGCAACACGGGTAACCGCTCGTCAGCAAGCAACACGGGTAACCGCTCGTCAGCAAGCAACACGGGTTACTGCTCGTCAGCAAGCAACACGGGCGACTACTCGTCAGCAAGCAACACGGGTAACTGCTCGTCAGCAAGCAACACGGGCGACTACTCGTCAGCAAGCAACACGGGTAACTACTCGTCAGCAAGCAACACGGGTAACTGCTCGTCAGCAAGCAACACGGGTAACTGCTCGTCAGCAAGCAACACGGGTAACTACTCGTCAGCAAGTGTCATCGGCAATGAAAGTGTCGCAATCGTGACAGGGCGTAACAGCAAGGCCAAAGGCGCAATCGGCTGCTGGCTTGTTTTGACCGAGCGTGATGAAGATTGGCACATCCTCGGAATGCAGTGCGTCAAGGTCGACGGTGAGACCGTCAAGACTGACACTTGGTACAAGTTGGTTGACGGTAAGGTTCAAGAAGCGGAGGGTTGATTATGAGCAGAACAAATAAACTTCACTTTATCGAGGCGATGCTGAACTGGTTCGCTTCCCCCTCGATGGACAGGGAACTCGATGTCAAGTTCTTATCGGATACCTACGACGAGATTACTGCCCCCGCATGGGTGAGCGTTGAGGAGAGGTTGCCGAAAGAGAATGGTGGATTGTTTCTTGTATGTGACAAGCATGACAGGGTGTGTGAATCCGCATACGATGTCGAAGACGATATATGGTATAGACAAAGCGGAACAGTATTGTATCCAACCCACTGGATGCCGCTCCCTCAACCGCCAGTCAATAAAGAAGGCGAGCAATGAACAAGCCTTTATGGATTACACTTTGCGAGTTTGAAATGTGCTTGTGTATAATCGATGGGTGCCCAGAATGGTTTAAGGCCATCATCGTGTTGTGCCTCATCATCATACTTCTACCCGACAAGATTGAAATTTGGATTTAGTTGTTAACCATAAATTTTCTACAACAATGAGCGAAATTAATGCAGACGTAAACAAAGACGGCACCGTGGACTACCACGATGTCAACGAGATGACTGGCGCACTCCTCAAAGGGGATAAGTCACCAGAGTACGATGTAAACAAGGACGGAAGGGTCGATATTGGAGACCTTGCCGACACCATTGACGCATCCCTCAACCCCACTCCCGCATGGGACGGCAAGACAACTGTCAACGGGGTATCGTTCAAGATGATTGCCGTCAAGCCGGGGACATTCACGATGGGGTCGCCAAACAACGAGACTGGTTCTGGTACCAACGAGCGACCGCAGCATGAGGTCACACTCACCAAAGAGTACTACATCGGTGAGACCCAAGTCACCCAAGCCTTGTGGATTGCTGTTATGGGGGTGAACCCCAGCAGTCACAAGGGCAACAAGGATTTGCCCGTGGAGCATGTGTCCTACATCGAGTGCCAAGCGTTCATCGCCAAGCTGAACGAGATCACTGGCCGTCAGTTCCGCTTGCCCACCGAGGCCGAGTGGGAGTTTGCTGCAAGGGGCGGCACACTGAGCAAGGGGTATGTATTCCCTGGTGTTGCTGCACCGACCGCTGGAAACCCGAAGGATTACATTTGGTATGTCAGCAACAGCAACGACCAAACGCAGCCAGTTGCCCAGAAACTTCCCAACGAGTTAGGCATCTACGACATGGGCGGCAATGTATTTGAGTGGTGCCAGGACTGGTACAAGTACCCTTATCCTTCCGAACCCGTCACCGACCCGACTGGCCCTGCAAGCGGCTCAATGCGTGTCTATCGTGGAGGCGCATACCATCGCCCCGTCAAGGAGTGCCGTTGCGCATATCGCTACATGGGCGCACCCGACTTCAAGGCAGGCCATGTCGGTCTGCGACTGGCATTGTAAGCTAAAAGTTTTTTCATCATAATTTAATTGAAAGTTAATAAATAATGTAGTTAACAACTGCGTCAGTTGTGAAACCCACGCAGGCTGGTGTAGCCGTCAAACCTCTCTTGCGATAAGGAGATTGTCAGTTGGCAGACCGACGGCTAAAGCCTGTCCATTCGGACGGACACTTGAGGAGCGCAGGTTCAACCCCTGTCACCAGCGCAAATTATGAACTTTAAATAACGGATTTATGATAACGAAATTTTTGTACGAAGGCCACGAATACCAAGTCGTGCCGATTGAGGGAAACGATGAGGAGTTTAACATCGTTAAGGACGGGAAGTATGCCCGCAAGGTGACTAAGAATATCGCTCAACAGGCGATGCAGTATGTCGATAAACTATTTTGATCATGGACTGGAGAAAATACGCAAAGCACCTTGAGGACATCATCTGTGCCATTGACTTGTCCGAAGACAGGCGAATTATCGTTGACGCATTTGTCAATGATGCGAGGAAACAATGTTTAGCGGACGGCGGGGATTTCATTGAAGAAGCCGCCAAGTTAAAGAACATCACCGACAGTGAGGAGTACGCATCGCAGCTTGCGAGAATTTTCATTGGTGGCCACTTGGACATCAAGACCGTGTTGCTTATGGCGATGGATTTCGGTCAGCAGCGCGTTGACGGGGAGTTAAAACGCCTTGCCGATGCAATGTATACGGCGGCACAGCACTTGACAACCGATGCAAGCCAGTTGCGCAAGGCAATGGAAGAATATCACCAGTTCGTCATCAACAAGTATTGTGCATTTAATGAAATAACAAACAAGGAGGACTGATTATGACAACATTTGAATCAATACTACTATTGGCGGTTACTGCCTGTGCTATTATTACTGCATTTGGTGTACTTGTAACAGTCAAGAAACTTGACCACATTGCAGAACAGCACAAGTCAACTTGGTCGCACTTTGACAATGTGGTCAGCCAATTGTATGGCATCAAGGTAGAGGTCGGTAAGACCAATGGCAGGATTGACGGATTTATTCCTGCATTCAAGAAGTTGTTGGAACACAACGAAAGCATTGAGAACTTTTGGTCGGCTGATAGCAGTTTAGTCATCAAGTTGCTTAAAGAAATAAGGAACTGTCTGACAGAAGACATAAATTGGGGTGAGTTGACTGATAATCAAAAAAGCGAAATACTTTATAGGCTTACACACCCTGTTGTGGAAAGTCCGTTCAAGCCACCTTTTAACCCAACGTGTGAAACAACTAACAAGGAGGACTGATTATGGATATTTCAATCAAATCAGGTAAGCAAGGTGTGCATCTATATTTCAGTGAAGACGGCAGAACAGTAAGTGACTTTCTTATGAGTTGGGAACAAGTGGATTGGCTGAAATACCAACTTCAAGGTGCGCAAATAAGACACAAAAAGGCTTGAGATATGAATAAGAAGATTTGGCATGAAGGTACGGATATACCGCAGATGTATATCGACCCAACAACTGGCGCAAAGTGGAACACATTTGCATTGTGTATAATCTGGTATGATGGGTGGCATGAGGACTTGTGTAAAATCACTGAAGATGGAATGTTTGAATCAATGACGAGTGGTAATGTGATTGAACCTAATTTCTTTGAGTATTGGGCATATGTACATGATTTAATTCCAAGTGACTTACAACAAAAAAGGCTTGAGCAATGCTCAAGCCAAGTGTCTTAAAGAAATATCTGACAAAAGTTCAATTATGTCAGTGCAAAGATAACAATTATTTTATAAACTACAAAATATGAAGATAAAATTTGATTTTAGCCCATCTCTGACCTTTCACGGTTGGGAAGACTACAACTACTACAATATCATTCCAAAACTAACCCTGTTTACTGCGCCAAGATACCGCAGTAATTGGGATGAAACACTTATCGGCAAGCACTTCGATTTAACTATCGGTTGGTTGGTGTTTGAGGTTAGTATTGGCATGGAGTGCCTTTGGAAAGAACCTGCTGCTCCTAAGTTCAATGTTGGAGACCATATTTGCAACGAGGATTGCCATGATGCGGTTGTTGAAGCGGTAAACTTTGACAAAGTGAGTGATGGTCATTGGTGTTACGAATGTATTGACCTTGATCCAAATAGTGAGGATTACAACAAGTATTTCTACATCAATGCCGAGATTGAACATTTGTGGTACTTTAAAACCAGAAAGTTATGATAGCAAGGATTAAAGCGACAGGTAAACTTATTGATGTAGTTCCTTATGGCGATGAGTTCGCTCAATTATTTCCCGAAGGAGATTTTAAGGTTTACACAAAAGATGAACTTGATTTCCGTGTAGATGTTGACTGGAACCAAGTCCGCATCCAAGCGGCTATCGCAGCAATGGATATTGTTAAGGGTGCATACAATATCCACAATGATATAGAGCGACTTGTAAGGCATTCAGTTAAGGTTGCCGATGCTTTGGTGACAGAACTTCAAAAGAAAGGAGGCAAGGAATGAGAACGATTAGGTTTAGAGGGAAACGGCTGTACGATGGAGAATGGGTATATGGATACCCGCTTATGGTTGACACGGAGAAGTTCAAATCAGCGAATATCGTCACTTTCGATAGGGTCTATCCCGACACATTAGCCAAGGTCACAACAGCGGTTGACTTTAATACGCTTGGTCAGTTCACTGGTTTGCATGACAAGAACGGAAAGGAAATCTACGAGGGCGACATCATTCGTCACAAAGACATGGTTAAGGCTTACCATGTGATTTATGACGGACATCAGTTCTGCCCAAATGATGGGTTTAGGACGTTGTGTTACCCTAAACATTGGGAGGTCGTGGGCAACATCCACGACAACCCCGACTTGATAGAGAAAGGAGGTGAACAATGACACTATCAATAAAGAATAAAGAGCAACTTGAAAATGTGATGTCGATGCTTGGTATACCAAATTGTGACGAAGAATTGTGTGATGGAGTCTTTCCAGTAGACAGAATAGAATTCGCCCCGTTCCTTATATTCACATTCGATGAGTTTGCAAGAGTTGTGGATTATCTTAGAAATTGTGAGAAAGGAGACAAGCAATGAAACCGAGTAGGGGAATAGTAGTCACATTCCTTAAAGGGAAGGACGGATTGTGGCATTCATATACAGCATACGCTGAGGATGTTGACTGTGAAACAATGGTCAAATTCATGGATTGTATAGGCAATGCGGTTGATGCACTTAACAAGAAAGGAGGAGAGAAATGATATGAGTGAGTTAGATATTATCATGTTTGTCATCGGGCTGATCCTCGGCATGTTCGTCATGTCGTTCATCTACGGAAACCGAGACAAGGAATTGTCGGATAAGGTCGAGAACCTTGAGAAAGAACTGACAATCAAACAGAACGTAATCGAGTCAAACAACGAGACAATTGGAAGATTGCGCAAGATTTGCAAAAGGAAAGGATATGAAACCGATGATAGTAATAACTGATGTCGTGAGCAAGATCGGCGACATCGTGATGAGAGAGAAAACAATCGCCCTGTTTGGTTATGTCGTATTCAGAAAATCGGAGAGTTATCCGACTGACGGAGAAGACAGGACTGTGGGGTTTAACACTAACGGAACAAGTTTAACATATATTGAAGATGAACGAGATTGAACAACAAGCCATAGCCGACGCAATGGAAGAGAACAAGAGCCTGGTTGACCAACGCAAGGCGTACCAGGAGAGCCATAAGCATTGGACGACAAGACAACAGCACGTCAAAGATTAAAAGACATCGCACCTGTCCTCACGGATGGGTGCGACACTTTTCTATTAACCTTTAAAACCTAATGGCGGGTCACCGATTCGCATCGCTTTCCCGCCTAAATCCAAAACTAATAACCCCTTTCGATTAATATTATGAAACAAAATCAGAATATCCTTAACTTGATAACCCCACCCACAAACAGCTCTGCCTTGTCTGCTGGCGGCTTGATGATGCCTCCACGCAAGCCAATGGCGAAGCGGCTGTCTCTTATCTTATATGTGAGGTCGCCGAATGCGAATGTGGCCATGTCCTTGGCTTGTGTAATATAGTCTGCACCTGCCTCAACGTCGAGCGACAGCCTATTGGGTGGCTTGCTCACGACCACTCGCTCAGTGATTAAGGTCTCCTTGCTATATACCTTGATGCTATCCAGTGAAGCCTCATAGCCCGAAATCCATGCATCATACTGTTCTGATGAGTAGTGCTTTGATGTAATCGGTATCTCCACCAGCGCCGAGTCTTGCGGATGTTCGGAATTACCGAACAACTGCCACTGCGAGATGGTGTCGGTGCTTGCGGGATAGGGATTATCCACGCTCTCCTTATTCCCAGATGCCTTGGGCAGTTTCATGGGTAGCCATCGGATGATAGTCCTCACTGGTGTGCTGTCCTTCGGTGTCGGTGCGATGTCGGGAATGGTGTCGATTGTCGTTGTCGTGTCCCGTGTGACGCTTTCGACGATGGGTTGGTCGTAGATACCTTTGGCAGCAAAAAAGCCGCACACACCGCCTACGATGAACCATAACGTGGCGAATAATGCCAATGCTAACGCTGTCTTTTTCTTTTTGTCCATATCGTATCGAGATTAGGTGAATATCTTATCGAGCAGGCAGCAGACGAATGTGATGGCGATGATGATTACCGCCACGATGAGGGATATGCACCCGCCGCCCAATATCGCCCGCTGCTGGTTGTCGTTCATGAGTAGTAGTACAAGAGTTGGTTGTTCTTCTTACCCGCTCTCGGCAGACTCACATGCACCCACTTGGGGCAGGTTTTCGTGCCGTACTCCCAAATGAGTTGCCCGACCTGAATCTTCCCGCTCTTGACCAGTTGGGCGATGCAGGAGAATAGTTTGCCGTTGTCTTTCGGATTGGCCGCTTTGATGTCGGCTGCTTGGCCGAGCAGGTGCTGCGACCCCTTGACACCGCCAACGACAGCGTTGAGCCGTGGACAGCGGTAGCCGCTTGATATGACTATCGGCTGACCCCATGCGTCACGGATGGGTTGGAGTATCTCAACCGCCAGCCGTTGCAGACAAGCCTTGGCCTCGGCATTCGGTGTGTTGTTGATGCCGTGATTGTTGGCCGTGATTGAGAATGTCAGTTCCTCTAATGTGAAATTCTTACTCAGTTTCATCGTTCCCTCCTTCCGCTGCCTTGTCGATGATGTGCTTTGCGATTTCCACCGTTTGCTCCTTCTGCAACACATCGGCCACGACCTTAATGGCATGATTGAAGTTGCTGCGTGTCTTCTCCTCGGCCTTCTCACGCATTGACCATATCTCGACAATGCACAAGGTGATAGACACAAGGATAGATGCCAGCGGAACACAATGGACTGATGTGCTACTGAACTGCGCCCACACGAAATGAATGAGCGTGTCGATGCCAGCACTGATAAACAACACTCCCTCATAGAGAGCGAACTTGGTTATTGACCGGCTGAACAGGTACGATGTCCTTGCCTCTCCCCTCAGTTTGGCCTTGCGCCAGCCGAACATGGCATCCATGCACATGGCACCGATGACCACGCACATGGCCACGACCACGATGAGGTACATGATGGGCAGACCCTTGATGATGTGCATATAATCTTCCATAACTTACCCCTTTCCAAAATGAAGTCCAAGGATGATTAACACTGCGATAGCGACACCGATGCAGGTGGCGAGCAGGTCTTTCCAGTCCCACTCCCAGTTGTACTTATTGTCGCACCACTCCTTGACACCACCAGCGATGATGCCTGCGGTGCAACCCCACAACCCTGAGAACAGGCTGTAAGTGTCGGTGGTCTCGTTGTAGCTGCCCACATAGCAGCCAATACCCACCACGGCAGCAAAAAATGCGCCCCAAAAGATATGTAATAACTTGTCTCGTTTCATAGCATCAAATGTTGTTAGCCTCTTGTTTATGTGTTGCGTCACCGATAGTCACTGTTCCACCGCCAAGGCAGTTGCCCACGACGCTGATGTAGTCCTGCGAGGCTCCGTTGATAAAGACAGGTGTATTATTGCCCACGTTGCCAGTCACAGCCAGCCTTGTCACACTCGCATCCTCATCGACATTCACCATGTAGGCATCCTTGACGATGTTGTAGAAGTTTCTCAGCGTGTTGCCAGTAATGGCGATGTCGCTGACCGTTCCTTCAAGGTAGAGCAGACCGCCAGTGAGTTCGTTCTGATTGGTGGCCGAGCCGCCAGTATTGCCTACGGTGTTGCCAACGATGGTGTACTGGTCGCCGCCGTTGATGCGGATGGCATACTGGCCGACATTGCTCAAGTGATTGCCGACAATAGAGATGAAATTACCAATACGGTCGGTTCTAATTGACTCGATGTCGATAAGGTATTCAGCGTCAACACCACCACTGTCACGATTGGCATGTGCTTGAATTGTGTTTCCTGTAATCTCAATCTGGCCGTTCATAATCTCTTTTGTCGATACCAGCTTGATACAGCACTTCGTTCCTTCGGTGACACCATACGGATATATCCTTGAACACTCAAGGTCACAACCGCTGATCTGGTAGTTGTTAATCTGATTCGGGTTATCGAAGAAGATGAGCGTCTTACAATAGCTGATGTGGCAGCCGACGATGTTGATTTGGTGCAGGTTGGAGTTGCTTGCGAACACGATGCCGTTGTTCCAGCAGTTGTAGATGAAGCAACCGTCAATAACGATGTTGCGATTGATGTCATACAACTCAATGCCGTCATTGACTGAGTAAATCTCGCAACCCCTCAACGTGAGCATATTGGTTGTTCTTATACGGATAGCCAAGCCTTTTCCGACATCGCTTCCAGTCTGGTTGTCGTGCCAAGCAAGACCAGTCTTGGATGTGATATGCACGTCCTCCATGACGAATCCAGCATTGAACATCTGCTTGGATGTCTTGCCAGGGTCTGCTGCGCCAGTATGGTCGCCGAAAATATCAAACCCTATTACATCTTCACCAGAAGCGTAGTTGTCTGCATCAATGATTATGGTCGAACCGTTGCCGACAATCTTTCGGATTTTCGTTGTGTTGATGTAAATTGGTGCAGTGATGAGATATTTCCCTTTAGGGATGATTGCAGTTCCGTAAGTTGCATCAATATACCGCTGAAGTGCTATTGTATCATCAGCATAACCATCACCAACTATTCCGTAAATATCTTTCTGCCAATCATCAACAATCTGGAACTTATATGTGTTTGTAATGCCATAAACCTGTACATCACTACTGATGGCTCCCTGCAAAACAACCGAATGCGCACCTGCTGGTGCGAGTTTCTTGATGTCAACATAATGATAGATAGCTTCGCCAATCGCATACTCTGTTTTGGACTTATTGTCGCAACCTGCGAATCCAATAAAATTATCTTCGCTATCATAAAACATGGCGATGAAAGAACCCATATAAATACTTTGTTTACCATAATAAAAGATATGGTTAAACTCTGATAACGGAATTTTGTCGGTATAAAGCATATATTTATCCGATGTAGTCGCATTATGGAGAATAAGCCCACCGTTGGAATACTCATACCATCCCTGGTTGTGAAGCGGGATGCTGACACCATTTAGATTTGCAAGCATCGCCTCGATGGAGTTCTTGTTCTTCTCCATCTGCGAACCAGTGTTGATGGTGGCGGTGAAGCCGTCAGCAGTCTTGTAGCCGATGGCTACATAGATGTCATTCGTGGCTGTATATGAATAGTCGGTTGTTCCGCTGACATAAGCGATAGAACCTTGTGATGCTTTTTTGTATCCTGTTTCTTCGGTGGCACTGTCGCTCAACACTATTACGCAGCTATTGCCAGCACCTCCAGTCACATGCACATTGATTGTTTGTCCTGCCTTGAGAAGAATTTTCCTTGAAAGCGAGTAGTCGTTTGCTCCCCAATAATTGCCAGTGCCAGTATGGATATACTTCCCAGCATGGTCAAGTGTGGCATCAGGGCCGTATGTCTCCACACCTTCAAACACAGCGAGTCTGTCACTCAGTTCCTTGCCCATGTTCGCACCGAGGACATAGACCTTCTCTGCGGTGTCCGTAGTGCCTCCATTGAGGTTGTTGACACTCTCGATGCCGTCAGCACTCGCCACACCGCTGTTACCTTGGTCGCCCTTATCACCTTTATCACCCTTGTCACCTTTCTCGCCTACTACCGTACCGAGGTCAACATCGCCAGTGGTCTCGTTTGGTGTCTTTTTTGTGCCGTTAATCGTTACCGACTTGACCTTGCCAGCATCGGCCACCTTCGCATCCACCTCGCTCTTGTCGTAAGTCTGCGACTTGGTGTACACATTTTGAAGTGCCGTTTGCAGGTTGGTCACAGCAGTTTGCAAGGCCGTGTCATTGTAGTTGCTCAAACCATTCAACTTGGTCAGCAACTCGTTGGTGAAGTCGTTGGTCGAGAGACCCTTTCCTGTGACCTTATCTACCTTGCCAGCGATAGTCGTGTTCAACCCTGCGATGATGCCCTGCAAGGTCGAACTATCGCTCACGTTCTCCAAGAAAGCGACAATCTCGTTGAATGACTCAATCGCCGTGGTCGTGTCACCGCTGGTCAGTGCATCCAACGCAGTCTGCAAGGATGAGATTAACCCCCTTGCGGTCACGTCCTCAACGTCACGAAGAACGCCACCGACATTTAATTGTTTTATAGTCTCTTGTGTTGCCATATCGTTATAATGTTAATACTCCGTTGTTGTAAGTGGGTTGGGTGTCGCTGCTGAAGGTCAACACACCATTGGAATAACTCACGTTGTAGCCGCTGCCGCCGCCAGAACCAGTCTCAATCTCCTCCATTCCGCTCGTAGAGTCCCATGTGTAGAACTTGCCGTCGTCCTTGTTGAAGTAGATGAGGTACGGGTCGGGAGTTGACACAATGGCGACAGCATAGTTCGTGCCGCTGTTGATGTACCTGCGGATCTTGCCGTCAACACAATAGTGAACCTTGCCTATCATCCATGCGGGTATGTTTGTCGGAACGGACACGTTAATCGCGTCAAGAACCACCGCAGAAGACTCTCCGTAAGGCACTTTGCCGTTGGTCAGGTTAGCCTTGTCGCCAATCATGCCGTTGAGGTCATCATAGATGCCGTCAATCAGGTTATTCACCTGCGCCCTCGTGAAGTAGTTATTCGGGTTAAATACGCCAGACAATGGGATGCCGATTGCCGACCTTCCGCTACCCTCGCTGAACGTGACAACAAGCGTGTTGTTGCTGATATACACGTTGCGGACAAAGGGGAATCCGCTAATGCTTGCGAGTACGGTCTGCCTTTGCTTGTCGAACAAGCGGATGGTTTCGTTATCCCTGTTGTAGTCGGCATATCCCACCAACTGCGCCATGCCTTGGCTCAACTCATCGAACTTTGCCGTTACGGTCTTGTTGGCGATTGGATGCGGTGAGTTGATGTTGAGAATATCGTCAACCGATCCGCTGCCGTTCATCACGGTGAATGTCCTCGTCTGGCCGTTGGTCAGCGTGATGGTTATGGTGTTCATGCCGCCGATGTCCTCGCTCGACTCGGTTGTTATATCTTCGATGCCTACACCATCGTTGCCGTCCTCGCCCCTCATGGCAAGGTAGATGGCTGGGTTGAGATACCATGTGCCGACCTCGTATTCAGCAGGTGCCGTGATACCAGCCTCTTTTGTCGTGTCAACAATCTGCACGATGGGCGTTTTCTTGAAGCGGTAAGGGTTGCCGTTTTCGTCGTTGCAGAGTATGGTGACATCGTACACGCCGATAGGAAGTGTGCCGTTGTCGGTGATGACGGCGATATTGCCGCGCATCTCCACATCAAGCGTTTTCTTTACCGCGCCTTTCGAGAACTCGACGGTGACAGGACTTGACGGGATGAAATCGGTGTCGGTGGCCTGAATCTCGTCCCCGACCTTCTCAAGAGTGCGCAGGGTCAGCGGTATCGCCAGCCGCATGACGTTCCCCTGGACGATTCTCACGTCGGGGACTATCTCGTTCTTATTGTTGCAGTTGCAGTTCATATCTTATTCGGTTTAATTATCACTTAAATGAAGTTCAGCGGCAATCTCGCCCAGGCGGAGTTTGAAATAGTCGGCCATTGTCCTATGGCCTGTTTCTGTTGGGTGGACTTTCCACATGGTGCTCTCAATCTGGATTTCAGGACATTCGTTATAGAAATCGACAATGCGCAACTTGTGGCTTCCCGTATAGTGACCTGCAATCTCCCTTACCGCACCCTCAATGTTCTCAATATGGAAATCTGAACCGCTTCCTTGGGGTGGCGGAACACAAATAACAATCACAGTGTTGGTGGCGTTTTTTTGAGCCAGTAGGGTCGTTATGTGATCCAAGACGTTCTTATAAGCTCCAAAGAAGGTGTCATTGCCAGTATCCTCCCAAGACCCCACTTTATTTGGGCTGCGCCAGATGTCGTTTGTGCCGAGCATTATCGAGATAAGGTCATATTCCCACAATTTGAGTGGAGTCCCCGATCCTACCAAATTGTAACCATAGGGCCCCCTGTAGCTGCCGTCGTAGTTGCTTGCAACGGAGGCATTCTGAGCAGCAACAATATCAACAATTTGTGTGGTATTGGGGTTGTCAATCGGGCTGAGAAGCTCCTTTGAAAAACACCTTGGCACGGACTCTATACCAGAGTTTGTGCCTGGTGTGATTGGGTATCTGAATGCACTATTATCGAGCATCATCATACCCGAAACACCAGCGTTGGTAAAGGTAGTCATGCCTAACTCTTGAGCCGCAAGGAAGCAGTAGCGTTTATCAAGAGCAACAGTCCAACTGGTATGCGTGATGCTGTCACCAAAGGCGATGTATTTCTTTCCGCTCCAGTAGGCATAATCAGGTTCTGGCGGTGTGGGCTCATCGCCACCGCCAGCGTTGATCGAAGCGAACAGGGCGTTGGTCTTGCGGATGAAGTCAGCAGCGTTGTCGCTGGGAAAAACATCGACAAGCTCGTTGTTGTCCTCTGCGTCGATGGTGGCATTGACACAGGAAATCACCGAGCCAGCGTTGGGGTCAGCACCGAGTGTGTCAACCCCTTTGTTCTGCTCGGTAATAGCGGTGTTGATTCGGCTCACCACCGTTCCCGCATTGTCACTATTTGTCAGTTCGGTAATCATTGCTTATTCCTCGTGCCAAGTTGTGTCAGATGAGAGATATGAAGACCATGCGGTTTTATAGTCTTCCATGTAGCCAGTCGGCACATAAACAGACCCAACCATTTGTTTACCATTGTGACTGGCTGATGTGTTTCCAGCCCTGAACCAAATCTTGCTGGTGTCCGAACTGATGCTTGGAACAACCGCACTCTTGCAGTGCAGTTCCAATTTCTTTTCACCACAGGCATACCAGAAGAACGATTCAAGAGTAGCCACTTTGCTCGTGTCAAACTTGCCTATCGTCAGTTTCGACAAATTGCGGGCTGATGCTTGTGAGAGATGGAATAAATGGCCGACACTAAGCGTACCCTGTGCGTTTGCATAAGTGGTGTCAATTCCGCTGATGTCAATTTCCGTCAATGCGCTACACGTTGCGAACATGCCCCACATATTCGCAACCTTCGGTGCGTCCCATGTAGAAGCGTCGAATTTCGTCAGCGAAGTACACTGATACAAGAATGCACGAAGTGAAGTGAGATTTGGTGCGTTCCAGTGCGACACATCAAAATTAGCAAGGTTGGAACATTTTCCAAACGCTCCTGTTGTATCGGTTGTGCCAGCAGAAGTGAGCGAACCCATATCCTTGCTGCCAAGGTCAACCTTTGTGAGAGCTGTGCAGTTGTATGCTAATGCCTCGATGGTTGTGACTGCCGACGTATCCCATCCGATGGTGTCAAACACCGTAAGGGCAGAGCAGCCGCTGAACATGCTTGCAAGGCTTGTCACGCTGCCAGTGACCACAAGACCTTTGAACTGCGTGAGCGCAGTAAACCCGCTGAACATGCTTGCAAGGCTTTGTCCCGTGAATTGAGCACCACCGAAGTCAATCGAGGTGATTTTGGTCTTCGCTCCCGACGCAAATGACAGGCTGCTGATGGTGCTGACATTAAACTCATTCGAGCCCGACTCGAGGTTTTGTGCCGACCCGCCGTTAATCGTCACGCCACCGCTGACGGCTTCGCTCGCAGTGATAGTAACCTTGTCAGTGTATGCCGTGGCCACGACAATGAGGTCATCGGTTAGGCTGTTAAGCACGGTCGATGTGATACTGAGCGTGCCGTTACTGAACGTGATGCCAGAATTGTTGTTACTGCCTCCCTGCTTGTACAAAACCACGCCGCCGCTCTTGACGGTGAGGTCACCACGCAGGGTCGCATTATGAGCCGAGAGCGGCTTACTGAAGTTGTCGCTCTTGTTGACCGTCTCTTTGTAGTAGCCCCATACCTGGTCTTGGGTTGCGGTGCTCGGCGCACTTATATTCAGCAGCTTGTACACCACATTGACCGTGGAAGCAGCCGCCGTTGCGGTACCGCTCAATGAGACGGTCTTGCTTGTCGCCCCAGTGCTGGAAGCGGTGATGGTGCCCGAATCGGTGTCCGATGCAGTCGGCGCAGTAGGCGTGTAGGTTACCCTAATGGTAGCGTTCACACTGCCGTTGCTCGGTGTCAATTGTCCTGAAATCACTTCGTATGTGAACAGGTTGCTGTTAGAGGAGAGCTGGATGTTACCCGTCAGGTTGCTGCCGGAAACGGAGAAGGTCTGCTGTGCCGACTGCCCCACTTCAGCGTTAAACGAGAGGCTGGACGGGCTGACGGAAATCGTCGGTGTTTGTACAGGCTCGTCACCGCCGCCCTGCTCCTGATATACCGCAGCAATATTAACCGTTCTATTGATGTTGTCAGTGCCAGTACCATAACTGGAGATTGTAAGCGTACCACTTTCTCCGTTCGTGTTTGTGCCGAGATAGTACACCGTTACGCTCGTGCCATTATTGGCGGCATTAGCAGTGATTAAGGTTTGAGTGACCAAACCGTCTGCGCTCAAGGCAAAACCAGTGCCACTCACAACAACATTGAGTTGCTGGGTAAGGTTACTTCCTTGAATGTTAACAACTTTGCTGATGCCACTACCAGTGTTCGTGCCGATAAAGATGTTGACACTGCTTGCAGGCAAAGAAAGCGTTGGATTGGTTGGCGTCGGCGTGTCGCCGCCACTACTGCCGCCCTCGTTGTCTGGCCATGTGAACTGACTGGCGATAGACGCAAGCAACGTGTCGCTCGGCCTGCCGTTGGTAAAGGCGAGATTGGCGAGCCATGTCTTGGTGAGCGCGTACAGTATCGAGCGCAAAGCCTCGACGTTGGTTTGGATAGCGTCATAAACATCTTCCGACATACCGCCGCCAGCAATCGCTGCGATGCCCTGAAAAAAGACATTCTTCTCAATCTTGCTGAACCCGTTGGCACCAGCCTTATAGATGAAGATATAATCACCATCACCGATACTTGTAGCGGCTTGGGCGAGCTCTAAAAGGTTCTCTAATGTTATGTTAGTGTTTGCCATATCGTTTTAGTAAGTGTCAAAAATGGTTGTCGCAGATTCAATCTCTCCGTCAACAATGTGGTAGAGCGTGATGCCGAAGCGGGTGCTCCCCATTGACGATACATCTTGAACTGGCATTATGTTTGGGGTATAATAACCATCGTCAATGTATGCGTCAGTTGTCGGATGCCCAGTATTTTCTGCGTAATACCTGCCGTTGTAGTTAGCGAATTGACCGCCAATGGCACTGACAAACCGCCAGCAGTTGACGTTACGCTCAAACCTCGTGGAAGCGTTGATGGGATTTCCGGTCGGGTAATCGTTAATCTTGAACAATGCAGCGGGTATCCAATCATCGCTGTTGTTCTTGGAGATGTCGCCGCCAAGACCGATTTTCCAAGACAATACCTGCTGACCATTGACTATCTCATCGTTGAAATAGTAGATGTAACCCTCATGGGAGAACTCCATCATCACATTGCCGCTTGGATAGTAGATGCGGTAACTTCCGTGCTGATCCTCGTTGATGGTAGCGGTCAGCAAGCCGTCCGCGTCACGCATTTTGATGATGTTGCTATACAGCATGTCGATGGTTGCGTTCTCGGCCAACAGCAACTCGGTGGCGACTATCTGCAAGTTCGACACCTGCATCCAGTTCTCGTTTTCCGATGTCGGCTCACCAAGCAACTCGGTGCCGTCGCTATCGACGTCGACAAACCAGTACATACCCTCATGCTTCACGCAGTCACGGAAGACCTCATCCCAAACGTAGTACACACCATCCTGCCACTCGCCACGGAAGCGCAACGACGCTCCCGCACGGCCAGTGTCGCCCTTCGTGCCTTGTTTGTTGGCAATGACCTGCACGGTCTTTGATGCGGTGTGGGGGTTGTTTTCATCATCATTAGCGAGGAAAATCCTAATCTCTTTGCTCGTGAAACCGTTGCCTTGGAAGGTGAAACTGCGGTTGGCTACGGTATTGCCAGCGCTAAAACTGTCGGGCGATGCGGACTGCGGGTTCTGCGGGTCATAGATGTACATGTCGCAACTCGCTGGGTTGAGGACTTGCAAAGTATCTCCATAATAGAGTTTTGCACTCATGTTAATCGTCACGGGCGTTGCGATGTTGCCGTCGCTGTCGCAGTCGATAACAACGGTTTCGGGATATACATCCACCCACGGCTGACCCGCTCCGTCCCTACCCTTGGCGGTGATGGGGACGGTCTCGATGTCGAGAATAGAGGGGTTGTTCTCGTTTTCCATATCCACAACCATGACGGTCATGCAAGTTGGCACTTGCGAAAAACTTGGCATGGTGGACAACCAGTTACTCATGAGCGTGTCCGCATTCCAAGACGGAACATAGTCTTGCTTGAGATAACGCACATATATGTTCTCTAAAGCAACACCGTTGACCATTACCTGACCGATGTTCTCTCCTGTCGTGGCGGGTGTGCCTACCTTGTTGCCGGTGTTGTCCCAAATCTGCACACTCACGTCGATGGAACTCGGTGTATAAGTGCCTTCATCCTTATTAACGGCACTCGCAGAGAGCATGAGTTTATAGAGTGTGGTGTCGGTGGCCTCGCTAACGGTAAACCGCTTCTTGGGGCTCATGTAAGACACGCCAGCATACTTGACGATGCAGGAAATGTCGAAGTAGTACTTGCTGTCTGGGATGTCGCGCTGACGGCCATTAACCCTCAACGTGAACAAGCCTGCCTTGGAGATAACGCATTGCAGACCATAGAGCGCAGCATCGTTGCCTACCCATTGCTTCGCGTCCTCATCAGTAGCAGCGGTAATCTCGCCCGTGAAAGCGTCACTCTCAACGGATGATGACAGATAGGCACTGTCGGGCAACTCCTCGCCATTGGCATACGCTTTCAGCTTGGTGGTGATAGGCAAACCCGCATATTGCCTGTTTTGGGTGCGGAAGGAGAACGAGTCGCTCTCGTTGGTCAGGTCAAACGTGATGTATGAGGTGTCAAGATGGGTAATCTTGACGGAATAGGTCATCATGGTGCGCCAGCCGTTCTTGGTGACGATGACGAAGTTGACCAGACACTCCTCGGTGTTGCGCATGAGTTCAAGCTGGTCTTCGGTCAATGCGCTGCCGTCGTACCCGTTGAAGGTGTTGTTGATGCCTACGACATAGTAGTCGCTGCCGTCTCTCAGCACCTCGCAGCCTACGCAAGTGTGGTAGATGTAGTACTCGTTATCGCCTAACGGCTGGGTGTGGTCAGACTGTGCGGTGAGGTAGATGCCCTTGCCGCTGTCATAGACCAGCACACCGGTGTGCAGCTTGTACCTGCGCACGATGTTCGTGCCGCTGCCGTACTCGGTATAGATACCTCCGACGATGTTGCCTAATGCGTCAACGACGATATTGTCGCTACCGCGCAACAACTGCGCACTGATGCCTTGACCTAACTTGTCCTGTATGGTCTGCCAGTCGGCTGCGGTGAATTGGTTGATGATACCACCAAGGTAGATATTGTCCTCGACGAACAAGCCTGAATCGCCGTGCAGGGTCTTGAGGGTGATGTTTCCGTCACGGTTCTCCCATACCTCTACACCTTCAATGTTGCCCAAAGCGACCTTGATGTTCTGCGGCTTGATCTGCCAGTCATCGACACCGGCAAGGAACAACAGGCGGGGAGCGATGCCGATAGCGGTGATGTACATGCTCGACTGCCTCGCCTTCTTGCTGGCCTCGTTATAGCGGTTGAAATTGCCGTAAACGGCGAATTTCATCAATGGACACGGATGCTCGGTTGTTCCTGGCTGCAAGGAGTAGCGGAATGAGCACACGCCCTTTGAGTTGGTGAGAATCTCCTCGATGCGGAAATACGATGCAAAGAAGCCTGCCTTTAAGCGGAATCCGTTAGCATCCTCGCCTTCATCGGTGGCGTTGTCGAACTCCTTGTTGACGGTGTTGTACAGGCCACGGCAGATGTCATCGACATCAATCGTCGCCCACTCGTCGCCTTCGAGCTTCAGCGTGGCGGTGAAGTTCTCCTCGTCAACGGTCTCTATCTCGCCGTGACCGATGGAGCGGATAGCCTCGCCTTCCTCGGCTGAAATCTTGTTGAAGATTAACTCTGCGGCTCTTAACGCGCCACGGACTGTCACTTCTTCAAACTCAGACCTTCCGTCCGCTCCGATGTGAGCACCAGCGCCAAGGAATCCCGACAGGAAATCACCAACATTGATGCCGCCTTTGGCTTTCATCAGCGACAAGAATGTGGTGAAGTTGTTGAATGTTATCCTGCCGTTGGCGGTGTCGTCGTGCGTCTTCGACAAGAAGAGCCTGCTGCAAATGTCAACGACCGCCTCCATGTTCGTTCCGACACCCCCGCTGCCGAAGATACTGCCGTTGTAAATCCTGTCAACGGCTACGGTGAGTTTCTGCAACGTGGTCTGCTGAACATCGTCGTTCAATGTCAGTTCGACCTTCGGTGTCAGCCCCTCTCCCATCGTGATGGCAACCTGCTCGATGGTCATGCTGACCAACGGGAGCGGGTCGCCCGCGTTCGACGGGATTCCGTTGAACCTGAATTTAAGACCTGCGTACAAACGCCAGAAAATGCTCTTTTCCCGCGTTCCTGCCGCCTCCATGATGTCATAGTTCCTTTGCAGGTAGATGTCGTCAATGGAAGGCTGGTAGGTATATTTGGTCTCGCAGTTGTCGGCAAGGTATTCGGTTGCGGCTCTCAGTAACCTCAACTCTGCCGCACGGATGTATGCGTCTGGCATGTTGATGTTGAGCAGCACGAAATAGTCGCCAGCCGATAACTGGTAGTATTCGTTGGGATAGTAGATGTGCAGGTTGCTGTCCTCTACCCTATTGAGCGTGAGCAGGTAACCGCGTATTCCGTTGACGGTGGCTCTCTGTACGTTTTCCCCGATCTCAAACTCCCTGCCTACGCACATGCCGCTCTTCATCGCCATAACGGGCGTTTCTCCGTTGAATGTGGCGGTCAAGTCAAAACCCATGTCCTTGATGAACACATGGAACGGGTACTTGGAAGCGACATCACCCTGTACGGCAGACCAGTTGTATTCGGGGTCGTATTCGCCCGACTGCGACCTGCCGACCATATAGGTTAGCGCCATCTGCCCGTTTGCGGACACATCGGAAATGACGGGGGCGATGGTCACAACGACATCGGACTGTGCCGTGACAACAAGACTGGACACTTGACCAGTTGTCGCCTGGTCGGGGATTTCGGGAAGGAACAACTCTTTCTCGTCAGACGAACCGACTACCGACAAGAGCGGTGATGACCACTCGGCAATCAGCGACTGGCCGCTGTCCGTCTTTTGCCATACCCTCACAACGAAACCCACGTCAACCGAATCAGCGCCGTTAACGCTGAAACGGAACGCCACACACGAATACGAAGGCCCTGTCGGAGCCATGAAATATTCGCCAGGCTTCACGTCATTGACCGTGAACAATGTCTGCTCCGCTCCCTCAAAGTGGAACGGGCTGGTTTCCTCGAAGTCGCCATGTCCGCTGTTCGGGTTGTATGTGAGTTTTGTCTGGCCTATGCCGATGGCGAAATGCGTACCCGTGTCAACAACCTCGTTTTCAGGCATGATGCCGTCACCGATGTTAGTGTCATCAATAAGCGTTCCGTTGTCGGTATAGCCTACCGCGAGCAGACAATCGACACGCTCTTCATTAGGCTGGACATTATCGCCTTGGTAAGCACCGTCGCCTGTCGCACCTGTCTGGTCGGGAACAAGCGCGTCACGCAGTTCGCCGAATGTCACGCCCTCGATAGTCGGATAGATTTCGGGCAGGTCGCCGTTGCTGCCGTCCCATCGTGCGCAGTCCTCACGGATACCCTCAAGGCACGATTCGGCATCATCGTTCTTGTCGATGTAAGAATCGTTGGTGTCGCCAAGCACTTTGCGCAAGTACTGGCTTCTCGCGTTGTTCTGCGACCACTTCGTCCCACCTTCGGCATCTGCGGTATCACTCGGCTCTCCCAAAGGAAGGAACGTGCAGGGCAGTTGCAGGTTGGCGGGGAAGAGTGCCTGCGAAAGCAAACCGTACTTCTTGAAGTAGTAGTTGTACGGCAGGTTCTTCGTTGAGCCGAGCGCACGGAGGCGGGTGACGATTTTCTGCTGGCTGTTGGCAATCTGCTTGATTTGGAACAGGCTCTTGCCTTGGTTGTCGGCATTGGCATAACCCCTGCCGTAACCGAACACGAATCGGTCTTCGGTGTCGTCTGCCGTCAAGTCCTCAATCGGGTTGATCGGGTCGATGCTGTCAATGGAGTAACCGATGTAGATGTCGCGCCCCTTGATGCAGTAGTCCAACTTGAACTCGGTATGCACAAGACCCAACGCCTGCGCGACGGTCTGGTTGTCGAACGTCAGCAGTTTTGAGTCGGTGTGCGTGACCAACACGGTTTCTCCAGACACGTTGACGTATGCGGTTGTCGTGTCAACATGGATATGCCATGCGTTCGGATAGAGCCTGTCAAGGTTAGCCTGCATCTTCAGTGCGAGTGCGCATACGGCAGTGAGTGTTGAGCCGTTGACGGTTGTCTCGCCGCAGTATAACTGGAAGCGGCTGCTGCCGGTGTGGTTCGTGCCGAGCACCGCCTGATACTCAGGTGTCGTCGGTGTGACATCGAGCATCATGCAGCGGGTGAGTTCATCTTGGAAAGAGTCGAGTTTGACATTCTCGTAAGTGAGCGCGTCAAGAACCGAATCAATCGGCGCTTTCTGCGTTACCGAAGGGATGTAGTTGAGCGTATAGGTCTGACCCCTGAATGTGCAGTGGTCGCCTATTTCCCAGTCAATTGGCGTTTCGGACGTGATGGTGCATGTGATGAACTGCTCGCCCATCACGACATCCTGGAACTTCCACTTGTTGGCTTTCGCCACAAGCGTCTCGACTCCGTTCACAGTCCTGTATATGTCCAACTCAATCACTCCCATGATAAATCCTCGACAATCCCATTGGTTACCGACATCGTTAGTTCGGTGGTCGGGTCATACACGGTGAACTTCACCTTGAACTTCGCAACCGCGTCCTTGTCGTACTCGGAACAGTAGAAAAGTTCGTTGTCCACTTCGGACACGACAACATCTTTCCTTCCCATGCCTACATGCTCGTCATAGATGGCGAGCCGTCCGCTTCTAACGGTGTCGATGTTCCTTCCTGGGATTCTTCCGTAGATGAAATCAATGAATCTCGACAAGTCTTCCCTAATGGTGTTCTCCGTTCCTTTGTAGAGGAAGGTAACCTCCAAGTCGTATGAGTTGACGGGAAGGTTTCCGTTAGGGACGTACACATCAAGGCCATCCGTGCCGATCCAATCGCGGGTCGGCAGGGCTTTCGCTTTGGGGTTTCTCTTGAAGGGAAACTCCATGACGGCGACATTGAAGCTGGCTAAGATGTCAACCACACTGCCTTTGGAGTATGTCAGCCCGTCAAACCAAAGTTGCTGGATATAGGCCTTGTATATTTTTGCCATAGTTAATTGTTTATTGTGCAAATTTATACAATACCTATATTTGGGTTTGGAAAATGCAAAGTGGTAAATACACGTTTCCAAAATGAGCAACCGCAAACAAGTAATTTTGCGGAATATGACAACGAAGGAATTGAACAGCGTTTTGCGCGAAGAGGGCAGGTTTCTCGGCATGTGCGATGAGTTCTACAACGATAAGTGGAACTTCTCGCAGGAACAGCTTGTGCAAAGGATGTTCAAAGGCATAGATTTCTGCCTACAGCACCATTGGCCGTCAAACGAGTTCATCAAGAAGAATTTCGGCAGGGATTTCCTTCGCTCACACGGCGTTTTCGTTGATGACGAGTACAGCGTGTGCAACGTGCAGGAGAGCCTTGTGCTCGGCGGGTCGAACATCCGCTACCGATACAGCGGCAGGTACTACGGCAACATCCGTGTGCGCGACTTGTCGAAGGCGCATATCACCGCAAGGGGTGACGGACTGATTCTTATCCACCTGTTTGAGCGCTCGTGCGTAAACGTGAAGATTTCGGAGAGAGCGAAAGTGTCCGTCATCAAACACTCGCCCGACGTGATTGTCACCGCATCTGAAGGGGTGCGGATTCTGGAAGAGTTCGACTATCTGAAATAGCTTTTCATTTGTTACTTACTTTTCTTCTATTGGATGTTTTAAACATGTGAATTGAGTAGCGGCGACCGCCCGTGAGGGTAGCCGCCGCTTCCGCTTTATGAAAGATATGGATTTACCTGATACTGAACTTGTCGATACCTAACACCACGTTGTCGATGCGTGAGCGCAATGCGGCAATCTCGTTGTACATCGCGCCGCTACCCATCTGCATCATCGTCATGATGACCTGGACATTGTTGTCGATGTTCTGCACAGCCGTCACTTGGCTTGCGAACACATCCATGTAGTCAGGCCACATCTGCGACACGAACTGGGTGAGCAATATGCGGTTGACGGAAACATCCTGTCGCAGAGCGTTGACATAACCCGCGAGCAGGCCGCTCGTCTCCTCGGTCGTTCCCTGCATACTGCTTGAAAGCGTGTTGCTGGCTTCGTTGAGGACGGTCAGACCCGCGTTCTGCATACCGCGCTGGAAAGCGGTCATGAACTCCATCGAAGCGGTAATCGCCTTCTCGCCCTCACCGCCCTTGCCGAAGAAGTCAGCGATCATGGTGGTGACCTTGCTCATGCTGCCCCTGGGGTTGTTCGGGTCGAACACGCCGCCCTTGCCGTTCTCTCCGAAGAGTTGCTTCTGCAAACGCTCGAACATCGGCTCAAGGATGGCGAGTTGCATCATCTTCTGCATCATCTGCTGGATGATTTGCGTAACGGTGTCACGGTAGGCTTTGGCCATGTTCTCTCCGTTCTCGAAGGCTGATGCGAGCGCGTCGCTCAACTGGTCTGCCCAACCCTTGATGTCGATACTCCACAACTCTTTAGCGAGGTCTTGCGTGAAGTAAGCGATCTGGTCGTCGAGTTCTGCGATTTTCGCCTTGGTTTCCTCAATCTCGTCGTTGGACTTTTTCTTCTTGCTCTGCTGGTCTTTGAGGATTTCAAGGTATTTCTCGCGTTGCTCGACAAGGTTGTCGTATTCCTGCTGATAGCCGGTGCCTTGCGAGTTCTGCGTATAGAAGTCGTACATCGACTTTTTCTGCCCGCCACCACTGAGCAGCATGGCGATGTAGGCGGGAAGACCGCTGGCCTGCTGCGATGGCGCGTACTGCTGTGCCATCTGCTTGCGCACATCGCCCATGTCGTAGCCGAGGGTACGCTCTCTCGCCTTTGCGATGAGTTCGGTGTTGGCTTCGATGCCCTTGATATCTTCACGGAGTTTGTTGATGTGTCGCTCAAGAGCCTTGTCGTGAACTTGCGCAATGCCGCCAACCAAACCGATCGCAGCACCAGCCGCCATTCCATAAGGGCCGAGAGCGGATAGCGAAGATGCGCCCTGCAAAGCACCGCCGAGGATACCGCCAGCATCGCTCATTGCGTTTGCCGCGCCTTCCATGCCGAGTGAATCGAACAGGTTTTCCAGCATCCCTATTCCGTTTTGCAAGGTTTGGAGAGCATTTACTACATCTTGCGCTTCATCGGTCACTTTTCTAAGTGCCTTGTAGAGCTTTTCATAATGCTCGGCCTCTGCCCTTGCGTTCTTCTGCGCGGCGCTTGGAAGGAACTCGGTTTCTTTGAGTTGGTCTGCCCTTCGCCTTGCGGCATCGGCGCGTTGCTGGTAGTAGTCCATCAAGCCTTGGTTGCCTCCACTGATGAAATTGCCGAAAGCACCGCGTTCGCCAAGGAAACCATTCGTGCTCCACTCCATCCTCGCCTTGTTGAGTTTATCAACCTCCTGCAAGTACTCATCGGGAGAGATTGCGCCAAGGTCGCGCAGTTTGTCAATCATCTTCTGCACGGCATCAGCGGCTCTCTCAAACTCGGTGCGCGACATGGCAATCGTCTTGTTGTAAAGATTGGAATAGTCGGCAGACAACTTCATCTTCTTCCAGTCGGCCTGCGTTTCTGCAAACTCCACCATCTGCCTTTGTTGCGGCTCGGTTGCACCAGAGTTGGCGATTGCGGTCTTCTGTTGGGCAAGTTCATCGTTTATCTTGCGGATTTGCGCACTGTAACTTACAACCGAACCCATCAGTTTTGCAAACACGTCAATGTCGTTCTTGACGACATCCTGCTGGAGTTTCTGCCACTTCTTGTAGGCTTCGACAAGTCCGTCAATGGTTGTGGCATACTTTTCGGAATCACCAAGCGCAGCCTTGAACTGGTCGCGCAGTTTCTCCTCGTCAATATCAATACTGAAAGGTATCTTAGTGAGCAACTCGTTGCCGCCCACACGTTGCATCTCGTCGGCGAGTTTGTCCTTCAGCGCATCTGCCGCATTTCGCAGGTTTCTGCTTTCTTTGTCGATATTCGCCATATCGAAAGCGAGCATTTTATTGCCAGTCGCATTGCGGACACTGGTGAAGATTTCCCACCTGCGCGTCATGTCGTCGAGAGCCTTTTCAAAACTGGTCTTAAATTCCCTCGCTTTCTCGTCAAAGTCGTAGCGGTCGATGTCATCAAGGAGTTTCTTGCCCTCGCGGAGCACCGCTTCGGCTTCCTTGCCGTAGTTCTTCGCCTTGTCGTTTCGTTGCTCATCGTAACGCTTCTGCGCCTCATCGACAATCTTCTGCACATACTTGCGGTACTCGATGATGTCCTCTGCCTTGAAATCAGTCCAAGGCACATTCTTGTCGGTGCGCCATTTCTTGAAGATGTCACCGTATTGTTCACGGACACGATTCAAAGCGGCATCCTCACCAGAACGCTTGTTCCACTCCTTGTAGAGTTGGTTGGCATCCTTGAGTAAGCGGATGCGCTCTTTCCACTCCTTCGCAACTGGGTCTTCGTAGGATTTCTTCGTGTCCTTTTTGTTCTTCGACTTGTCCTTTGTCGGGTCTTTTTCGGGATAACCCTCCTGTTTGAGCCACTTCTTGTCCTCGTCGATGGATTTCATCACATCACGGAATGGCATCAACTCGTCTTGAACAACGGAAAGAAGTGCTTTTGCCGCATCAACATGACCCTCCCTTGCTAATTTCTTAACCCTTTCGGCCAACTGGACGATAACCTTATCAAGTTCAGACGCATCCATTTTCTGCATATTGAACTTGATGCCAGTTTGGATTGTAAGTGTTTGCCTGATGTGACTTGCCTCTTTTGTGATATATTCCTGTTTCTCTTTGAGGTCTTTTTGAACTTCTTCGGCAAACTCATGAAGGCTTGTGATTGTCTTCGTCTTGACCTTGATGTTTTGATTTACAATAAAGACATCACCTGCTCGTTTTTGCCAGTCAGCAAGACGCTTCTTGGTAATTTCTTCGGCATCATCAACGGTTTCTCCAATAAAATCAGCAAAATCCTTAATAAACTTGTCTTTTGCCTCTTTTGACATTCTGCCGAGTTTGTCCTGACCAAGCACCTTATTGATAAACATAGACATCAAACCTTGCTTCATTTCTGGTGTCAAGTTCTCAACGTCTTGCCCAAGGCTCTCAAGCATAATCTTGAGGTTGTCCTTAAAGACCTTAAATTCCTTCTCCGCTTCTACCTCATAGCCGAGATGGAAGTCGGTTTTGTTGGAAAATATCTCACTGAGTATTCCCTCATTTTCTTCTGCGGCTTCCTTGAACGCTTTACCTGCCCGACTGCTGTATAGTTTTGAGTTTTCGGTGAGTTCCTTCAGCATCTCACTATACGACGCCATACCAGCAGTGTTTTTGGCGAATGTAGCATCAGCCTTCCTTGCGGCATCAATACCCTTCTTAACCGCCCTGCTGTGCTCATGATACGCCATTACAATAGACTTGTTGTATTTCTTTAACGCGCTATCGTAGTCAGCAAGGTCTTCAACAAGGTCTTCGTTGAACCAGCCAGAGCCAGTTTCTTCTTGTGCTGATTGTATCGCATCGGCAATGTCAACAATCGCCTTTTGTGCGTTGGCGACATTTTGAACGGAATTGAACAAATGATCGAATTGTTCCTCAAGCGTCCGCACATTGCCTGCCTCATCAAGCAATGCTTGATTCAATATTCTATTGGGGGTTCCTGCGTAGTCGCGGATATATTGTGACCATTCATCAATGATTTGCTGTGCAGTAGCGGAGTCAAATTCTGGCTTAACAAGAAAAGTGCGTGAACTTTCCTGCTCCGTACCAAAACTCTTGGTGAGGTTTCTGAGCACCATTTCTCCCTTGCTGTTGGTGTCTGCTTGATAAGCATTAATGCCAGTGTTCTCCATCATCGTGCGAGTGTTCTTCAAACCCTCTTGTGATGCTTCAAAGATAGCATTGCCAAGTTCCTTGGCTCGCTCCATTTCGGCATTGTTACGCTGCCAAAGTTCAATCAATGCCGTAATTGCAGCCATACCAAGCATTGCAGGATTGAAAATCAGCGACTTTAGCGCAAGTGCTGCTGTTTTTGCTGCCCCTCCAACAGCAAGTAATCCCATTTTAAATGTACCAAGGCGCTTGGTTCCCATGATGGTATTCGCGGCAACCATCTTTTCCGAGTCTGCGAGTTGAAGATTGGTGATTATCTGCAACGCTTCTGCTTTGGTCACTTTCCCAAGTGCGACAAGCCTTGCCAATTCCTCAACTGTAAGTTTCTTTTCGGACATTGCGAGTTGGATGTCTGATAAGAACAGTCGCTTTGTTGCCGCATCCCTTGCCGCAAGTTCCGCTTTTGTTGTCTTGCCAAGCAAAAGACGCAGTTTGTCAACGACAATATTCTTTCTCGCAGCCGCAAGCCTTTCTTGCTCAGTTATAGTGAGAACACGATACTTGCTTGCAAGACTCAGTATTGATGCTTCTTGTTTGTTATGTGATGCGATAGACGCAAGTACTGCTGCATTGGTTTTACCAAGTGTTGTTGTGTATGCCATCACCGCAACACGATGCGCAGCCCACATTGCGGCACCAGTACCGATTACAGTTGCGACATCCTTCCAGTTCTTTGTGATTTCCATAAGGGCATCAGCAATACTCTTCAACGCATCGCCCATGCCGCTCTCAGCCATCTCACCATACATGATGTCCATCGCGTCCTTCACGTTCTTGAAACGAGCCTTGACGGACTGCGAAATGGTTTCCTGCATGTTGTAGAACATGCCGCCCTCGTTGGTCAAGTCTTTGATAACGCCCTCAACATCTTCGTAGGAGATTTCCTTTGAGCGCACCATCTTGCGGATTTCCTGTGTTGTCTTGCCCAATTTTTCGGAGAGTTTCTGCAACAGCGGCACGTTACCCATAGAGAACTGACGCAATGTGTAACCGCTAAGTGCAGCCTCACTGCGGACATGACCCAATGCAAGGGCGAGTCGGTCAACGCCAGTACCAGTTGCGGCACTGATGTCGGCTAATCGCTTAGTCATGTCGAAGAGTTCGGAGTACTTGAAGCCGTAAGCGGTCAACTGCTTGGTCATCTGGTCGAGTTCAACAACACCGAAAGGCGACTGAACGGCAAGACCCTTGATTTTCTCAAACAAGTCATTTGCCTGCGACTGGTTTTGCAGGATAGCACCGATGGAAAGTCGCTGCATCTCCAACTGACCACCGATTTCGATGATGTTGTGCAAGAACTGCTGACCACCCCAAACACCGAGGTACTGCATCGCCATTGACTTGAGGTCAGAGAGTACTTGAGACTGACCCTTTGCGCTTTCTGCTGTCTGGTTCAAGGCTTGCGCGAGACGTTGCTCTTCGTTGGTGAGTTGGGATGTAGCGGATGCGGCTCTCCTCTTTTCGTTGGTAAGACGCTCTGATTCATCCGCAAGTTTCTTGACATCTGGCAAAGTGTGTGTACCAAACATGGTTTTGCCAGAAAGAATATCACCAGCATTTGCCCTGTTATATCCCTGCTGAATGTTACGCATGACATTGGCGTATCTCTCAAGCATCAAGATATAGTTCTTTAACTCTGATGTGTCAACGCCAACCGCTGCGCTTTTGGCCTCGGTATCTTTCAGTTTTCGGATTTTTATTTCGAGTGCTGTCGCTTCGTTTCCAGCAACGCGCATACTCTCAGTAAGTTTCTCGTTATCCCGCTGCTGCTTTTTGACTGCATCGTTGGCGGCTTTCTTATTGGCCTTTTCCGTTGCCGAATTAAGCCTTTCCTGCTCTTTTGCTGCGGCAGTAAGAGATGGCTTCAACCGCTGAAACTCTGCGGTAAGCTGATTGACGATTTGTGAGTTTTTCTGGTCTTCCTCGTTAAGTGATTTGAGCCTGTTTTTAAACTCTTCAATTTTATTGCCTGCATCACCAATGCCATCGGTCGTTCCAGCGCCAGAAATAAGACTACGGCCAGTAGCGTTTAAAAGTCTTTGCTGTAACTCATTTGTCTCTTTAAGGGTCTGGTTGTATCTGGAAAGGCTGATTTCTGCGGTATTCTGCTCTGCGGTGAGTTTCTTTACTTGATCAATATCTTGTTTGTAATCGGCCTGTAGTGCAAACTTGTCAAAACCGCGTCCACCTTTCCCTTGACCAGTTTTAGCGATTTGCTCAAGTTCATCTCTCCATTCTTTTGCTTTTTGAATTGCCGTGTCAAGTTTCGACGTGTCAACATCTCCGAACTGCTTGCCGAGACGAGATGTCTGCTCTGCCTGCTTGACAAGATTGTCAAACTGGTAAAGTTCGTACTTGGCCTTTTCAATACTCTTTGAACTGGAAGCATTAGCGCCAGATGTTGTGGTTTCGTTGAGTTGCTTGAGCGCGGCATCAACCCTCGTGACAACCTCTCCGATGCTGACCATGAACTTTTGGAAACCCTCGTTCGTGCCTACAACATTATTGACGGCAGAAATCGCAGAGCCAAGAGCGGTAACCGCATCAGACGCGAGTTTGATTTGTGCCGCATAATCGGCAAAATTACCCTCTTTTGCCGCCTTGTTAAGACCCTCGACACCACTCAAAGCATTGCTGATTGCGTCTTTCAAGTTACTGAACTTAGATGCGTCAACACCCTCCTTGAATAAGTTCAAGAAGTCACCAAGGTTACCAGAAACATTGATTGCGATGTCCTTGTTTTGGAGCGCATCAAGATTTCTCTTAATCGCGGTCAGTTTGTCCGATGCTTCATCGGTGATTTGCACCGCAAATTTTAACGGATCAAGTGCCATATCTTTCGTTAATTTGTTTATTAATCTTGCAAAAATAAGCCAACAAAGCGTTGGCTTATAGAACATTGGTTGGAAAATGTATAAAAATACAACTTGTTGCCAATCACCTGCACGGTGGAGCGACGAGTTCTACCGACTTGCGCATCAAATACCCCATCGTCCATGCCGCCTTTTCAGTATCAGGCGGGACATTGTAGTACTCGATTATCGCCTGCTGCGCGTGATACAACTCATGGGAGAGCGTATCCCACCACTGCTCGGCAGAGTCTGCGTCGCCGATGAATATCAAGGACATGCGCAACGCCATGTTGGTCACGCAAAGCCCCGCGTTCTCCTGCCCGAACAAGACATTAACCGCCTTGTATGCGCCTTCCTCGTCTGAACCGAGCGACATCATATAGTTCATGATGTCTATGTCGTCATCCAAGTCAAGGTCGTAGCAGAGAACAATGCCCCATTTGCCGCGAACGTCAACGTACTCCGTCTGCATCACATCATCCTTTCCCAGTAGATGGGGATGCCCGCGTTGCACATCTTCGCCTCAAAGCAAGCGAGCGCATCAGAAGGCTCTCCGTCAGGATCAAGAAGCGTTTCTTCAACGTACATCGCACGTTGTTCATCGGTCTTCAGCGACTTGGGGTAGTCCGCTATCGCCATGTGGAACAGGTACCAGGCGGTATATATGTACTCGTCTGGCAGTTCCACCTTGTTAGCGGAGAGTATCTCAAGGACATCATCCACGGAGCGCATGGTAACGGGCTTCATCTGCCCGTCCGGGCCTTTCATCTCCATGCAGGAGATTGCCCATTTCGCCAACTTGCGGCTGAACATGCCGTGGAAGTTGTCCTCATACATTGCTCGTTCTTCAGTGATGTACTGTTTCATGCCGAAATGGTTGAAAATGGGTCGGACATCAAGCCGACATCCGACCCAAAGTTATCACATGAAGCGCCCGTTACGGCTCCTGCCGCGACGGTTTTCCATCATAGTCTCGCTCTCGTCTTCCGCATCTTGCCAGCCGTGTTTGTAGCCGTTTCTATAGCCCTCTTCGTACTGGTCGGTCGCGTTGCGGCGCATCGGCATGTTGCGGCGGTAACCGCCACGCATCTGCTGACGCATATTCTCGCGCATCTGCTCGTTGTCGTCGTTATTGATAATGATGTAAGGCATAATGTTTCAGTGTTTTAGTCGGACTTCTTCGTCATTTCTTGAACTCGCGGATGATCTCAAGAATCTCATCGAGTTTCTGTTCGGTAGCATCCTGCCTGTCCTTGAGGTCTTTAATCGTCCTTGCCTGTCGCTTTTCTTCCGCATAGCGTGGATTTAGCGTTTCAAGCATCTTCTCGCTCTCGGTGATAACCGCTTTGTGGTAAGGAACCTGCTCGATTGCTTTCTTCGATGTCTGCAACATCGCGTCCACCGCCTGCAACATCGCCTCACGGCTTCCGCTGAACGTGTTGTCGCCCCTTGAGGCGATTTCGATGTTCAACGGCAGTTCCGCAAACTGCTCGTCTTTGCCGTTGACGGTAACCATGATGTCGATGACCTGCTGCTGTTGCGCAAGCAGACCGTTCATCACGCCAGGGGTCTGCATCTGGTACTTCGCCCTGGGTTGTGATTTACTCTTGACGACACCTACATCAAGCGTAGGTTTCTCACCTTTGCGGAGAATGTAGAACGGATTGCCCTCTGTTAAACTGTTGAAATCCATAGTTAATTTGTTTATTGTTTGTTAGTCACTTGGTTAAGCGGTAGCCACCGACATGAGTTGGAGAATACCGTTGTACCTGTCATTGAAAACAAGCAGTACGCCCGTTCCAGTGATGTCGCCAGCGGTCACTTGTGTGCCGTTGAACGTGGTCAGGTTGCGGGTCGTGCCGTTCATGGTCAACGTGATGGGCAGTGTCGCCGTTGTTCCCGTTGGAATCGCATTGGCAATCCTGACGGTGAAATAGCCGACAGGCTGCAAGCGATGGAAACCCAGCGCAAAGTCCACTGCATCCGTTCCGACCGTCACATTGGTAGTGGCGATGTAAGGCGCTCCGTTGACGTTAGTTATTACATTGAAACATCCCATGACTTAAAACATTACGTTGTTGCCAAAGCCATTGCCGTAAAAACCGCCATTCACATAGGGTGTGGTGTTGACTGCGGTCAACTGAGGCCATTGAACCGGCACAGTCGAAGGCATCTTATCAGCAATCTCGGTCACCTTGGCCTGCAAGGGAGCAACGAGTCCGTTGACATAACCCGTGATGGCTGCGGTCTGGTTGGCGTTGTCAATCTGTCCGCGCAACTGGGTGATGATGTCGGCCTGCGTGTCAATCTTCGACTGCAACTCACGCTCCTTCAAGGCGCAGAACTGGTCGTTCATCGCAACGGTCTGAGCGTTGATGGCCTGCATCAAAGCATTGGCGTTGCGGTCAGCCTGCGTTTGTAGGGCATTCGTCTGCTGACACATGGCCAACTGGTTGTCGCAGCAGCACTTGCACAACTGGCTTGCAAGGCTTGCATCACCACTCTGGATGGCGTTGATGATCTGAGGAACACTCACTGCATTCTGCAATGCGAGGGTGTTGAGCGCGTTCTGCACGTTGGTGACACCGGCATTCACGAGGTTGAAGTCCTGGCCGATGGTGGTTGCGAGGTTCTGGATTGCGCTGCGGCTTGCCTCACCCTGCGAGGTGATGGCGTTCATGACCAGTTCACGACCGCTGTCGTTGGAAATCATGTTGCCGAGGTATGCAGTGCCTGCATTGCCGCCGCCCATGAAACCGTTGCCCCAGCCTCCGTTGCCCCAACCGAACATCGAGGCGATGATTGCGAGACCGAACAAATCAGCGATGCCGTTCATGCCGTTTCCGAAACCGAAACCGCCACCATTGAAACCACCGATAGGAATTGAAAAAGGAATGTTGCTACCATTGTTGCTGCCGTTGTCAGGCAACTGATAAATTTCAGCCATTGTTTGTGTTAGATTTAAAGTTTGTGTTAGTTAATTTGTCTATGCGCATCGACATGGCAAAATTACCACACCAAACCCTATATCGTAACATAATCCTTTGTCATTTCACTGCACGTTTTTGGCAGTTTTGACCCATCTTTTTGACCACTTTAAACACTTGACGCTCACACACTTTATACCTGCAAGAAAGTTTTGCGACAATGTAACTTGTCTTATTGCCTTCGGCTTTCATCTGCATGTAATCGTTGTATAAATCAAGCCATTTGTAGTCATCGGTCTTAATGCCGTTTTTGTGCAGTCTTTTCAGCAGTTCGCGGTTAAGCGACACAATATCATAGACGGTCATTGTTCTTTTTCGACAGGAACTTTCTCGCCAGTGTTCAATAACTTGTTGAGGTCGAAACCCCGCTCTTCTCTCGCCTTCTTGCGCTTCTTCCACTTCTCGACAGCCGCGTCAAGTTTCTTCGGGTCGGAAACCCAGCCTGGGTCGCCTGGCTTCTTGCCTTCGTTAGGGTCGTGCCTCTTGTAGAGCGTTAACGGGCAATCTGCCATCATTAACTGTATTTGAGCCGCAGTGCAACCCCAATAGTACTCGTACATAGGCACTCTCCAAAAGCCGAAGTAATCCCTCGGCATCACGAGCCACTGGAGTTGCTTTCGGTCTGCGAACGCTGCGCCATACTTAGTTCTTGAAGGGTAGCGTCTACTTCCTTCGCTCTCATCCTCATCAGCGAATCCCTCGCCTCGGTCAAGGACATGATAGTCCTGTAGTACTGCATCAGCGGAACTTTTTTTTTGCCGATGTCGAGGATAGCGTCTAACTGGATGTTGTCGTACTGACGGATGTAGTAGAACCATCTCCAACGGAACCAGTACTTGAACTTGACTGACCAGTAGCCGTTGAGCGTGATGATGGCCGCTGCTTTGCAGGCCAGCTTGCAGTCCTGCAAAATCTCGTCAAGAGCGTCAATGCCCGACGACTTGACATTATCGGTTTTGCCTGCCTTAATCAGCAGTCGGGTGAGTTTCTCCAACTGCCCGTTTTTGAGCCAGCGCACCTTGTATTTCTTGCTCGTACGGAGAACCTGCACCTCGGTGGGGTCATTGTTTATAAGCGACAGGTACGCCTGCTGTGCATCGAGGGTCGGTTGCTCAAGCACTTGCTCTGGAATTTCCTTTTTCTTCATGTGATTAAATTAATAAGGGCAATGGCAGTCAACCCACCACTGCCCTTGTTGTTGCCGTGAACCTTGAAGTACTCGATTGTGGAATTTCCAAATTAGCCGTTAGAGGTGGTGGTGGTTGCAATATCCAAGATACCGAACGCGCCGTCACCAGACTCGGAGAGCGAACCACTCAGCACAACGCAGAGAGGCTTGTTGCTGCCGTCGAAGGTCACCTGTGCGGTAAGTTTTGCCTTCTTGACGTAGAACAAACGCTGCTCGGTGTCATCGAGGATGAGCAGACCGAGCTCAACGGACTTCTGCGCAGCACCAAATGACTTGCCGCTTGCGATAGCGGTTACAATGTTTGGGGTCTTCAACGCACCGACAGGCAGGGTGATCTGCGTGTCAGCACCTTCCGAACCGAAACACAACTGCATAATCTGCGTGTCGTGGCAGGGAATCTCGATGCTCAACTCGGTGTCACCAGGGGTGAACGTGGATACCCAGTCGGCGTTCAAACCATGAACCTTGAAGTGCTCGATTGAGGGAGCACCAGTGTCGAAACTGAAACCGCTATCCTCGGAGCAGGGGAACTCAAGCAAAGTCTTGTTCTCTGCAAGAGACAGAGTGAAGCCGTTTGCCGCAGAGCCGCTGAAAGTGAAACCACCTTCAACGGCGAAAATTGCGCTAATGCCTTCAAAGACATTGGGCTGCAAAGACGCTTTCTTTACAATAGTTGAATCTGCCATAGTTTAATCGTTTATTTAAGATTTGATCGTTCTTAATTTGAATGTGATTTGCGTAACCTGATAGCCGTAACCGTCACTTCCTTGCATCAAGATTGCAGGATTTGACGCTTCTACGGCATCGCCGACAATAGGGAACAAGTCGAGCACTTGCTGGACAAGGTTGGATTGCGCGTTGACATTCATGGTGCCATCGGTCTTGGCTTTGCAGAAAACGGAAATCAAGCCGTTTGAGCCAGAGCGGAAACCAAGCCCACCCTTTACCATTCCGTAAATCTGCGCTGGCAAGGAAACGACGACGAACTGCGTCACTTCCGACTTCAACGATTTCGGACGCTCAAGATAGACTGGCTTGCCAGTCTTCTCCGCTGCGTTTACGAGGTCGTTAAAAATCTTATATAGAAATGTGTCGTTCGCCATTATGATTTCCTTACGAGTTTTAGCCAAAATACTCCAACCTTCTCTGCGTGGGTGTAAGTGTCAATGATACCAGTCGTGCTCCTCTCGTTCTCGATGATGTCAGCATACTCAACAGGGTATGCCACGACAATATCGAATAGATTATTACCTTTTGGTGTAAAAGAGTTAAAGAAAAGCCTTGCATCATTTTCACCCCACCCTTTGTCCGTCTTCACATCTGCGCGAAACATGCTCGTATCACCCGAATAGTCCGGATTAAAGAAATATCTCTTTCGATACTTGTTGTTCGCGGACATCTTGACTTGGATTGCCTTGGGAATGAACTGCTCCGAAGCGTAGTATGCTGTAAGTGGCTTTCTCTCCCGATACAAGCATACAACAATCGAACTGAGGAGATTTCCCGTGAAGTCATGCGCGTCTGGGTTTTCTCTCCTGTAACGGATAGCAGCCCAACACAAGTCTTGGCAGTAATCCCTGCACCGCCTCTCCACCTCGTCGATTATCTTCTTGCGGTAATCGTCGATAGCGTCAAGTATGTGCTTGTTAGTTGCGGACATACTTCCAAAGGATGTGAGTACCCAAGTTGCTCGGTCGCTTGTCAACGACAAGCCCGTATTCCCTATACCCGTAGCGTTGCAGTATCACCTTGTCACCTTCCAACGGAATGGTTTCTTCCGTCCACTCGTCCTGCTTTGTCGGCAAAGAGAGCCAGCGGTACGATGCGTTAACATCGCCATTGTCGGAAACGGTGTCACGGCTGTAACCCCTGCAAACACCTCTGTAGATTACCGTCGCCCCTTCGCCAGCACTGGCACAAGGGCAATCGCAGTCCGAACAGGCGCATCCGATGCAACACTGACCTACCTCGTCGGACATAGCATCCGACACGATGGTCTGGTCTTCCATCGGACTTACCTCCGCGAATCGGATGATTCTACAGAAGTGCGGAAAGCGGGGATTGTCAACTGCCATGACGTTACGGATGTCTGCGGATTTTACGGAAACCAGTACCCTTAAAACCCCATTTGCCGCCTGCGACATCTGCGAGTTCATCCTCGATACCCCACTTTGCGAGCAAGGCGCGAGCCAAGCGCAAGAGATTGCTCCTGTCGGAGTAAGTCCATGCGCTCGTACTCTCCGAGTGTTCCCAGTCGCCATCCCTGTCGGTGACCCTCTGCGACGACCCCGCACCTGGGGCGAGATAGAGGATGAGGTAAGCGTAAATCAAGTCACGCTGACGCTCATCCAAATCCCACTGCGAGGCTTCGGGGTCAACGCCTGTCTTGAAAAGGATGTTGGCGATGATGGTTTCAGTGACGTTAGCACCAGGGAAAAATCCGTTGATGTAATCAATCACAGTCCTGTTTTCCGTTGCCATAGTTGTTGTCTCAGGTCACGTTTGCGTAAATTTACGACTCAGACCATACGGTAACAATACCGTAATCGTTCACGTTGTTGAACACGGGGCCAGCGTAGAGTTCGCAGTCCACGATGTTCATCATGGGACGGTCATGCCATACATCCTGCACGGCGATGCGACCCTCAACCAGAGTGGTGCGCACGCTGTCGTTGTGTGCGCCGAGGGATGCGCGGTCAGCGAGGATGCTGCGCATACACTTCATCTCAAAGGGCTTGTAGGAGCGGCTGCAAGCGGCCATGTTGTGTACATCGAACGCGGGTGCGTCGTTGACGGGCTTGCCGTCTTCCTCATGGCGGGTCTTGAAGTCAATCACGTCGAAAGGCCAGATGCCCATCTCGTCGTGCATCCATGCAAGCAGGTCGCTCTTGACAACCTTCACGTTGTCGGGAGCATAGAAGTTCTTGCCAGCCTTGTAAGCGGCAGTCACAGCGGGATGCTTGAGGATGTTGTCCAGCAAGGTCTTTGAAATCTTCCAGTGGTCAACACCGAGCGAAAGAGTGTCGGTGAAATAAGACTGGAAGGTCATAAAGTCCTCGATGGGGTCTGCGCTGGTGTTGGCAGTGCCGTTGGTGTTGAACCACTCGGAGCCAGAAGCGGGCGCGGTGAAGTTGGCATCGGGAATCTGGAAGTCGAAATCGTAGCGGAAACCATCAATGGCAACATCGTGGATACCACCAGTCGAAAGCGCCTGCAAGGTCATGTACGACAACTCGTTGTGTACGCCACCAAGCATGTTGCCTGAGTTGTTGATGAATGCGTCGATAAGCGACTCGCCGAAAGTGAGGTCGTTGAGCTTTGCGATACGGCGCAACTCAATCATATCATCCTCAGTGATGCTGAAGCCGTGACCAATCTTGGGCAAGGTACCTCCGTAGATTTCCCAACCCTGGGTGCTGCGCTGGGGCTTCTCGGAATGAGTACCCAAAACGCTTGCACGAACGAGGATAGGAGTCTTCTTCACTCCCTGCTTCCACTCGCGCTCATTGCTGGGAACACCCCAGTCTGCGTAGCGACGCCAGATGGCATCGTTGTACTTTGCGTTCACGTTGTCCAGAACAACACCGAAACTCTCTGCGTTAAGGTAGTTGTACAGACCACCAATGGTGAAAAGATTCTTGTCGATCATCTTTTAGTCCTCCTTTCTTTACTTGCGGTTAGAGAAACGGAAGAAGCAGCCATTGGCGAGCAACGCGGCCTTGAGACTGTCAGTCAGAGGCGGCATACGGCGCTCAAGCACGGGCTTCTCCATGCAGTTCCAGATGTAGTCAACGTCCATCGCCGTAGCGTCGGGGTCAAGCACGTTGTCACGATAAGTCAAGCCGTTGGGAACGACCTTGACCTTCTTGGTGGTTCCGTTGAACTCGGCAAGGATGTCGTTCGCTGCGATGAAGGCGGTACCGCCAGACGCAACGGCATCAACGGAAAGAACATCGTAGCCAGCATTGCTGCTGTCGATTGCGGTAACGGTAGCCACGTTTGAAACGGCAGTGCCGAGGTTTGAGCCTACAACACCGAGTTTCATGCCGACCTTTGCGGTCGTGCCGTTCTCGTGCTTCTCAACGGTGATGGTCTTCGTGGCAGAAGTGCCGTCAACAGCCACAACCTTAAAGGTGTAAAGAGGCACGATGGTGCGGGCTTGCTCGTCAGCGTACACGGGAGTACCTGCGGCCAGTGCGTTGCCATAAGTGGGCATGTCATCGAGGTCGATGCTGAAACCGCCAACGGCAACGATAGTGTGACCCTCGAAACACTTGCGGACACCGCCGAAGTTCGAGCTCCACTTCACATAATTGTTGATTGTTCCTCTCATGTTAACTTGTTTACTTGTTGTGTGTTACTTAAAGTCTTTGCTAATTTCGGCAGCATAGTTCGCGTTGCGCTTGTTTTCCTCTTTGAGTTTTTCAATGCGCTCTTTCACGAAATCCGCGCTGCCACCCGTGCCGCCACTATCACCGCCGAAGGGTTTTCCTCCGTCGCCGTAGTAGCGCTTGTAACGCTTCTCATAGGCGTCAATCGCCGACTGCTTGAGTTCGTCGAACGTGGGTTTCTCTCCATATTCGATGTCACCCAAAGCATCGTCAACGCAAGCCTCGTTGTTGGCCTTGAGGTCAATGAGGTGCTTGCGGAGTTGCGCCTTGACACGGTTTTTGGCCTCGGTCTTCTCCCTGTCGGCCTGTGACTTCATGAAATCGGTGACGGTCTTCGACAACTTGCCGATTTCTCCCTCTTCGCCCGTGAGCTTTGCGAGAGCATTGGCGACTGCGTTGCCGATTCGCTCGTCCAGGTTCTCTGGCTCTTTGCTTCCGTCTTCGCCGGTCTTCTTGTCGGGGTGCTGGCTCTTGTACTCTTCAACGGCCTTCTCTACGGCCTTTGCGATACGGTCTTCAACATCTTTCTTGTGCTGTTCATCGTACTGCTTGGCGTAGTCGGCCTTGAACTTCTCTGCGAATGCCTTCTCGTCGTGGCGCTTCTGCCCTGCGAACTCGTTAAGAGCGGCAACGGGGAATTTCCACGTCTCGTCGGTAATTGCCGAATCATCGGCAAACATGGGAAGGTACACGTCAGCGATACCCTCAAACGTCTTGTCACTGATGGACTTGCAGTTGTCTTCTCCAACCTTAGTCCTGAGATTTTGAATGAGAATGTCTCTCTCCATAGTTGATTTGAATTGATTTCTTTTTTTTAACCTGCGTTTCTCGCAAGCAGATACTTTGGTGCAAAGATATGCAAACAAAAGAGTATTTTTATACAAATTTGTGGAAACAATCCGCTCGTTTCCAAAATGCCTAAATCTATCGAAAATATTCATACTAAATTTGTTACCTAAATAAATGCAATCAAATGACAACAAAGGATTTATCGGATTTTCATACCAGAGATGGCAAGCCCATCTACCCTCTTGAGTACATTGTCGGTCTTCGTGAGAAGGAAGACAAGGCATCGTTCATCGCCCAAAGCGGCGCACAGGAACTCGGATTGAGCAACACCGCTGACATTGTTGTGTTCGGAGGCAACCGAGGCGGCGGCAAAGCGAACAGCGTAAACACGCTTGTCGCAACACCAAACGGCTATAAGAAAATGGGCGCACTTGAAATCGGCGATGAAATCTGCACTCCATACGACGGCGTTCAGAAGGTGAGCGGTATCTACGACCAAGGCTGGCAAGCCGCATATACGGTCTGCCTCGATGACGGCACTAAGGTCGTGTGTATGGATGACCACCGCTTTTGGGCAAGGCTCGGCGAAGGCGAGGATTTCAGGGAAATGACCGCAAGGGAAATTTTCGACAGGTATGTCATCAATGCGAAATATCCAGTATCGTTGCGCCAAGATGTGTTTGAATACGCCGAAATACCTTTATGCGGAGAAGTGGCGATGAACGAGGATATGACACCAGACAAACTGCCCATCCATCCGTTCGCGCTCGGTCATATCAGCGGCGACGGCACATGGACATTCGGGAAAGACGGCATTACTCTGCGCGGCGGCAACCACTACACATCATATCATTTGTCTTTGTTGGGCTATAAAGTGACACTCAAGCCGAGATCAAGGCACATTTGGCAGATACGCGGCATACCGCTGGATGTCTGCAACCAAATCACGACACGCAGGACAAGGCAGGACGCGCATATCCCCGACATGTACAAAACCGCATCCGTGCAGTCGAGATGGGAATACCTGTGGGGTGTGATTTCGATAAGCGTCCGCGCAAGAAGGGGAAAGAAAAACCCTGGCCCTTACATTTGCCTAAAGAACAAGAAGTTCATCGAGGAAATCGCAGACCTCGCCCGTTCGCTCGGAATCTATGCGACGGTTTACGAGGAAACCGAAGACCAGGAAAAGTGGGGCTGGTGGAACGTGTCACTCAAAGCACCGAACGACGCAGAACTGTATCCGTCTTGTAAGGTCAATTACAGCAAAAGCGCTAAAGTGAATGCCAACAAAGCGACAAGCCCTTACTCAAAGGGTATATTGACGAAGAAAATCCTGCAAATCAAAAAGGATAACGTCAAGCGCCAGTTCCGCTGCATTACGGTCACTGGCAAAGACCACTTGTATCTCACTGAAGGCTACAACATCAACCACAACACTGTGACTATGCTCATGGAGCCGCTGTACGACATCAGCAACAGGCACTTCAATGGCATCATCTTCCGTAAGAACAAGGATGACTTCGAGAACATCATCAACGAGAGCAACAGGTGGTTTGATAAACTCGGCAAATACAACAAGTCGAAAGACGATATGACGTGGAATTTCCGCTCTGGCGCGAAACTTGGTTTTTGGTATTACGACATGCCGATGGTGGACTTCGACATCAAGTTCCGTGGTCAGCAGTTCGCATACATCGGCATCGACGAGTTGCCGCAGATTCCGTTTGAGATGTTCAAGTTCCTGATGACTTGTAACCGAAACACGTTCGGCGTGCATTCCCGCATCCTCGGCACCTGCAATCCAGACCCGCTGAGTTGGCTGAGAAAGTTCGTTGACTGGTGGATAGGGAAAGAAGATACCATATACTCTGATGGTCAGACCCATCCCGAACTGAAAGGGTTCGCCATCCCCGAACGTGACGGAGTGGTAAGGTACTGCTACATGCCCGACGACTCGGTTGATAACATCGTTTGGGGCAACACACCCGAAGAAGTGTATGAGCAATGCAGGGAACTCATTGATGACGCATGGGACCCCGAATGGGAGAAATACGGCTACACGAAAACATCGTTTTTCGTCAAGTCGGTCACGTTCATCAAGGCTTCGCTGAAAGACAACAAGGCGCTCTTGAAGAACGACCCGTCGTATGTCGCAAACCTGCTTAACCAACCACCCGAAATCAGGGCAAGGGAGTTCGACGGCAACTGGGACATCATCAAGACAAGCAGCGACATGATACAAGCCAGCCACCTTGACAGCGTGTTCCGTAACGCGCAAAAGACTGACGATGGCGTGCGTAGGGCATCGTGTGACGTTGCAGGTACTGGCGGCGACAACTGCGTGACGTGGCTATGGATAGGATGGCATGTGGCTGATGTGTTCGTGTGCCGAAGAGACCCGTTCAACACGGCTTCACTCCTCAAAGCCAAGTTGCAGGAATGGGGCGTGCTTGAGCAAAACTTCACCTATGACCTTAACGGCATGGGGCAGGTGCTTAAAGGCGCTTTTCCGAACGCCGTTCCGTTCAACAACCTTGAAGCTGTCGCAAAAAAGGACAAGAACCTATACGACAACATCAAGTCGCAGTGCGCGTACAAGTTCGCAGAGCGCACACAGCAGTGCGAATGGAGCATCGAGCACACCTTGCTTAACCGCAAGTATCAGATAGGCAAGGAAACGCGCACATTGTACGACATCCTGCAAACCGAGCGCAAATGCGTCCGTCAGGACATGTCGAAAAGCGACAAGGGCTGGTGCCTTATCCACAAGGAACAGATGAAACACAAGTCGCTTGTCGGCCACTCGCCCGACTTCTTTGAGGCGTTGTTCATGCGCGAAATCTTCGATGTCAAGAAGACGCAGGCGGTCGTTCCCGAATGGGCGAGGTCATCACACAACAAATTCGTACACCGAAGACTCATTAGAAGATAAACAAATACTATGGCAGAAAACATCACTCAACCGAAACTCAGGGAGCTCTTGACAAAGAGACCCTTCACGAGAATCATGCCTGGTGGTCAGTACGACCACGGCTACATTGACGGCGACAACAAGGAGATTATCATCCCGCACGACACTATCCGCAGGAAAATCGTCACGCAGGAGGATTTCTTGCGTGAACTCGACCCTGCCGGTCACCTCATCAACGACAAGGAACTCTATCCCGACATTTGGGTAAAGAACGAAGATGACGGCAGGTGGTATGTGCAGGAGATTCCGCGCTACGCTTTCTCGTTCCAGCAGATTATCCTCGTCAAGCACTTGACGCACCTTTGCGGTAATGACGTGCAGTTTGAGCTTTCCGACAAGAAGGCCACCGACAAGGCGACAAAGACCTACACCGAACACCGCAACGGATGGGCGAACAAAAACATGGAAATCGGCTGGTATCAGCTTGTCAAGTCGGTCAAGGCGACTGGCGACGGTGCTTTTGTCGGTTTTATGGACAAAGGCAAATTCGGATGGAAGGTGCTTTCGTTCCTTGACGGCGACAAACTCTATCCGCACTATAACCTGCGCACTGGCAAACTCGACACGTTTGCAAGGACATACACAGCCATTGATGAGAAAGGCAATGTGTCTAAGCGGTATATTGACGTTTGGGACGATCAGTACTACTACCGATTCGTTGCAGACGGCGACCCTTCAACCATCACTGGCAAAATTGTTCAAGCCATTGTTAAGGCATTCTCAGCAGATGGCTACAAACTTGAGGAGAAGACACCGCACCAGTTCGACAGTATTCCCGTGTCTTACATGCGTGACGATAACGGCCCATGCTGGACATTCTCGCAGGAAGCCATCGAGAACTACGAACACGCATTCTCCAACCTTGCGCACAGCAATCACGATTTCGGATTGCCGATTATGTATGTCAAGGGTGAAGGCAGCGAGGTCATCGAGAGCAAGGATATGTCCTATGCCTCAAAAATCATGTTCCTGCCGTCGGACGGCGAGGCTGGCTTCCTTAACCGACAGGATGCGAGCAACGCCTACAAGGGTGAACTTGACAAACTGGAAGAGAGCATCTACAAGCAGTCCTTTGCAGTCAAGACTCCAGAACTGAAATCGGGCGACACTCCTGGCGTTGCGCTGAAAATCATGTATTCGGATGCGTTTGAGAAAGCGATGAACGATGCGCACGAATACGATGGTTGTTTGGACAAGATTATCGACATCTTCAACTGGGGTTACGGCATCGAGAGTGAGAGCAGGCTGGAGTTTATGAACACCAACATTAGACACTACATTGAGCCATATATCCACCTCAACCTCAGCGAGTTAACTCAAAATCTCAACACAGCAGTACTTGGTGGATTCTTGTCAAAGCAGACCGCTTCGGAAAAACTTCCTTACGCTACACCTCAAGAGTGGGAGCGCATCCAGCAAGAAAAGCATGATGCAGATATGCACCAGTTGCTCGTTGAGGAACAACGTATCGAAATCCAAAACGAACACGCTGTTGAGATGCAAGAAGAGGTTGCAGAAATCCAGACTAAGCAACAAGTAGATGTAATAAAGGCTCAAAACGAGAATCAAGAAGATAATGGTGACAAGAAAGCCAAGCAATCGAAGAAAAAGGCTGGCTCTGTAGCCACTGGACGTAAGCCAGGTCGCCCTAATCTCTTGCACACTGACCGATGGGGCAATAGGACGGATGGCTCTGAAAACAACTGGGATAGGTGGAATAACTCACATTAGTTATCATAATTCTATCGTTTCCACTTGTTTCAATTTGTTTCCAGTCACATATCATAAAATACGGAACTTTTGTATATACTTTTGTAGCCAACAATAATTCTTTTATTATATGGAAAACGAAATTTGGAAGCCTGTTGTTGGCTATGAAGGTTTGTACGAGATTAGTTCGCTTGGCAGGGTTAAAAGATTGTCACGCATTAGCACAGACTCAAAGGGAAGAAAAAGGCTCTACGAAGAAAGGATTTTGAAGAACAGAATTTCCAAGCAAACTGGTTATCCTGATATAAATCTTTCAAAAAATGGAGTTGTGAAAACCATCTGCGTTCATAAACTGATTGCAGATGCGTTTATTCCAAATCCATACGGCTTACCCTGTGTAAACCACATTGATGAGGATAGATCAAACTCTGTACTTTCTAATCTGGAGCGTTGTGATTACTCGTACAATAACTCATACGGAAGTGCAAACGCAAAACGAAAGGCAACTTTGCGAAAGAACCTTGAAGGCAAGCATAAGACTATTTTCCAATTCAATATGGATGGTAGCCTTGTTTGTGCTCATCAATGTGGGGTCAAGCAACTTGAAGAGTCGATTGGCTATGATATTGGTGACTGCTTAAATGGTAAAAGTAAAACAGCGCATGGTTATGTGTTTAGCTACAACAGCATCTTCAAATACGAAGAAGACAAACCGAAGTCCCACCAAAAATATGTCATACTTCTTGACGACAACAACAACGAGGTAAAGCGATACAAGAGCGTATCAGAAGCAGGGCGCGAAAACGGTTTTGATAGGCACATGTTATCCAGAATACCAAAGATTGACGGAGTAGTAACGGTTAATGGACTTAGGTTTATTGTTGAACAAAAGGAGAATGAGTATATCCCAAAGGGACGCAAGGGGCCAAGACCAGACCTCAAAGGGAAAGGGGCAAAACCTGTATGCCAATACACAAAAGACGGTGAGTTTGTCAAGGAATTTCCAAGTGCAACAGATGCGGCAATTTCTTTTGGTAAAAAACTATGCTCAGATATAACAAATTGCTGCAAAGGTAACCTCAAGACGGCCTATGGTTTTATTTGGAGATACAAGGGCGAAACAGCACCCGAACCATTCAAAACCGATGCAACCCGAAAGATAAATCAATTTACCTTTGATGGTGAATATGTGGCAACACACAACTCTATTAAAGATGCAATCCGCACACTCGGAAAAGGTGTTACGACCTGCATCGGGAATAATCTTGCTGGCAGAACACATTCCGCTTATGGCTACGTTTGGAAATATGCAAATTGAACTTGACCAAATAATCCTCGGCGATTGCCTCGACATCATGCCGTCAATACCCGACAAGAGCATTGACGCAATCATCTGCGATCCGCCATTTGGATGCTTGAATAAAGGCAACACAAGCGCAAAGTGGGATAGCGTTATCCCGCTTGCTTCAATGTGGAAGCAGTTAGAGCGCATCATCAAGGACAACGGGGCAATCGTGTTGTTTGGTCAAGGAGTGTTCACCGCTAAACTCATCCTCTCAAACGAGAAACACTACCGCTACTCGCTTGTGTGGGACAAGAAACTGAAAACAGGTTTTCTAAACGCTAAACGCGCACCTTTGCGGCAACATGAGGATATTGCTGTGTTCTACCGCAAGCAACCGACATACAACCCGCAGATGGTCAAGTGCGAACCGCACAGGCGCAACCACTCAAAGGGCAACATGGAGAAACCGACGCAGAACCGATGCTACGGAAATTTCATCGAAACGCCGACAATCATCAGTGACGAGAAATACCCGACAAGCATCATAAGCGTCGCTAAACTCCATCCGACTGGCAAATCGTTCCATCCAACCGAAAAACCAATCAACCTAATGAGTTGGTTAATAAGGACTTACACCGATGCGGGGGGGGTAATACTCGACTTCTGCGCTGGCTCTGGCTCCACTCTGGTCGCAGCAATAAGGGAAAACCGACACTTCATCGGAATAGAAAAGGAGCCAGAATATCACGAAATCGCAAAGAAACGCATAAATGACGAAATCAATGACAAAAAACAAAGACTGGACTGGCAATGGTAACAGCATCTTCAAGATGCTCGGCGCAAGCAACCACACCGACAAAGAACGTGAGAAACACGATTTCTACGCTACCCACTGGTCTGCCATCGACCTCTTGAAGAAGAAAATCGACCTGCCGAAGCAGATACTTGAACCTGCCTGCGGCACTGGCTGCCTATCCAAACGATTGACCGAACTCGGTCATGAGGTGAAGTCCTACGACCTCATCGACCGAGGCTACGGCGATGTGCAGGACTTCTTTGCGATGACCGAACCGCCGTTTGAGGGCGACTTCGCCATCGTGACAAACCCGCCATATTCCGTGGTTACTCCTTGGGTCTTGCACTCGCTCGAACTCGTTCCCGAAGGCTCGCTGGTCTGCCTTTTCCTCAAAACGACGTTCCTTGAGAGCAAGGGAAGGTATGACAAGATATTCGTAACTACCCCCCCGTCAAGGTTTTACAGTGCATCGAGAGGGTCTTATGCGCAAAAAACGCTGACTTCGACTATATGCGTAAACACGGCGGGAGTGCAGTCAGTTACGCATGGTTTTGTTGGCGTAAATCCGACTACAACCAAACAACATTAGACTGGATATAATGGCACAACCGATTAACATCAAACTCGACACAACGAAATACCGCATTCCGACCGACGATGACATCAAAGCGGCAAAGCAGTTCATCCTGCAACGTGAGCAATACGCAGGAGTGCTGCAACAGCGCATAGACGATGTTATCGCCGTTGGTGCGGTGCGCGTCGTTGAAATCTGCTACAAATACGATGTTGATCCCAAACTGCTCTATTTCTCAAGCGGTTTCAACCAGGACATGATGAGCGAGATTTCCGATGTGATGGACGAACTTGAGGAAACAATACTCAACCTCATCTACGAATACTCCACCCGCGTCACCGATGACCGCGACCGCATGAGTATACTCGCGGCATGGATAGCGTTGCTCGGAAAAGGTGACCGCAACCTGCAAGACACGCTTGAGAACTACATGTACAAGATGATGAAGGACTGGGAAGCGGCTATCGCAGCGATGCGCTATGCGGGGCTTAACGTGGCACAGGCATCAACACGCATCAAGACTTACCTGCATCAAATCTACAACATGCCCGAAGTACGTTCAGCGTTCAAGAAGTGGCAGGAGTTCACGGCGACATACATCCGCAGCAGGGGAATCCAGTACGGAGCGGTCGGCATATCGAACAACGGCAGCACAAACGTGGTGAATATGGCGAAACATACGTTGCAACTGGCCTGGAAACACAACCAGCAACTCGACTTCGAGGAAGATGACGGCATAACGGGTTTCATAGTGATGAGGGGCAGCAATTATTTGTGCGATTTATGCGACAGTTATTGCGGCTTTCACACGCTTGACGAGTTTGATGCACTGCCCCCAAGACATTATCACTGCCAATGCGTAGCCATACCCGTTTACAGTATTAACGATGTAATTATTTGACTATATGGACGTATCAAAGAATTTAGAAGATAAAGCGAAAAAATACGGCGCATCGGTGCGCGACATGATTATGGCCGACCTCGTTGGCATCGGCTACTCGGAAAACGACGCATACGCTATCGCATACAACGGGATGATGCCCATGAGCACTTTCCAGATGCGTGACGCAAGGGAAAAGACGCTGAAGAAAGCGGGATATAAACGTGCGCTGTCGGCAAGGCTTGAACAGCAGGGAATGAGCGACCATTTGCCCGTTGACGGAGAAGATGAACTCATCGACAAGCGCAAGACGGCGAAACTCATTATGACAGCCGCCTTGAAACAGCCCAACGACAGCAAAGAGCGCATAGAAGGACTGATGAAATATGCCGACATCATGGGATATAAGAAAGATGTCGAGGAAGCGGATGCGACGGAGAGCATCAGTTTCTTCTTCCCTTTGAAATGCAACCAATGCCCCTTCTTGTTCGCATACAACGAAACGGCATCAAAGAAAGACCAGGTACGGCCAGTCGAGATGGGGCGCATCATCGAAATGGCTCAACCCATCATCAAAAAGGCCAAGAAAAAGAGCGCCGAAGCCTAAACTCCGACACTCTCAGCCAAATGGGAAAAAAAGCAACATCATTCTTCGACTTCATTAAGCATCTCCTCCAAGACCTCATCAGAACGCTCCTGCTCTTCCGTAGGGGCGTTTTCTTTGGCTTGGGCATCGTATGCTTCCCGCCACTGCAAAAAGTCGTCAGCGAGCCTCTTTGCCTCTTTTATGAGGTCTTTGCGCTCTTTCTTCTTGCGCAGCAAATCTGGGTTGAAGTACACTGACATGCACATCTGCACGGCACGGTGGAAATAACCGTTGTAGATGGACGACATGGCGAGCATGTTGGTGAATATGCTCGACAACGCGCCGTTGTTGCGCTCGTCAGCGTAAAGTTCGGTCAGCATGGCGAAACACTCGCTTGTCTGCGGCACCTTGGTCTGCCAAAGCCCCTCAAGGTCACTGACGCAGATTTGCTCGATGTCGAGCTTGTCCTTGCCTTTGCCTGCGGTGACTTTCGTGCGCCAGACCTTGTAGTTCCCCACCCTTGCGGGCTTAATGAACGGAATTTTTCTCCTGTTATCCATGCACGTTCTTTTTCAGGTGTTCGACAAGTTCATCCATCGAACGGAATAACTCGCTCTCGTTCTTGCCGACACCACCACCCTCAAAGAAGAAGATGGCGTCGGAAATCCTGTCGTGGCAAGCTGCCCCGTCACGGATGAAGTACACATCATCGCCGACGGCAAACCTCTTTCCTTGCCTGTAATTCTGCCTCAAGTACTCAAGGATGCCCGATTCAAGGATGCTGGCATCAAGACTCTGGAAGACCTCCTTTTCGCGATCTAAGGCTTCTTCGCTCTCTTGAGCCGCATGGGACAAGTCCTTTACGGCCTTCTCGACGAAACCGACTGGAATGTCAACGCTTACGCAAACACTGATCTGGTCACTCATAGCGGTATCTCGTCTTACGCTTTGCCACGTTTCTTGCCTCGTCCCTTAACAGAGGGCGCCTTCTCTTCGGATGAATCGGCATCACCCTCTTCAGCAGCGTCCACTTGCTCAACTTCGACAGGCGCTTGAGCCAGTTCTTCCTTCTCTTCGGCATCTGCGTCTTCTTTTTTGGCGGCTCTCGTGAGCGAATTGCCCACCTCAACTTCCTTCGGGGCGTTGCGCCCAACTAAAATCTTGCTCATAATAAAATTGATGTTTATGGTTCATACTCGTTTGTTCAGAATCCTCTCCAAGAGGTTGCGGTTGTACAGCCTCTCGTTCTCGGCGCTCAGACGCAGGCACTCGCTCTGCATGGAAACAAGGTCTGCACCCGACTTGGCCAGCTTCTCCTGGAGTTTGTCCACATCGGCGCAGGCTTGGTCGAGCCTTCCGCGCGTGTCGACGTACAGGTCTTCGTAGTCTTTCGCCGTCTTTTTGGCCTTGACCATCTCGTTTTGCGCTTCAACGAGGCTCTTGCGCACAGCCCCCAACTCTTCGGCAACGCCGTCGAGTTCTTTCGCGATGCGCACTCGCTCGTTCAGCAAGCCATTGTACTTGTCAACGGCCTCTTGTTTGCAGAACCTTCCGCAAACTGGGCATTTCGCCCTCTTGTCGTTCTCTTTTTCGCTCATAGTCGTATATTGTTTAAAGTTACTTGCCCGTGTGGCCGAAACCGCCGGTGCCTCGCTCGGTGTCCGACAGTTCATCTACTTCGCGCAAATCGGCGTCTTCGGATTTGTATATCGTCATTTGCGCGATGCGCTGACCGCGCTTGATGAAGAAAGCGTTATCCCTGTTGTTGACAATAACACCGATAGGTCCCCTGTAGTCGCTGTCAATCTTGCCTAAAAGCACGTCGCAGTCGAAACGCATGTCGGGTTCCATGTCGGATGCCGCAGAACCCGCGAAACCCTTTGACGAATATCCGCTGCGCGGCTCAATCTTCGCTTCATAACCCAACGGCAACTCGATGGCGAACATCATGTCGATGATTTGTCTCCCAGGCTTGACGCGCATGTCGCAAGGGGCATAAAGGTCGTATGCGGCACTGCCTCGCGTCGCTTTTGTAGGCATGATCGCCGCGTCACTCAATTTCTTAATCTTAACTATCATATATCTAACGCATAACTGATTTTGTCATCACAAAACATTCCGTATAAATAACCCGCCGATGTCCTTTTGCGGTTACCAGACATGTCGTTCCAGCCCAATCGGGTCATCTCGCCGCCGAACGCCCTCTGGTTGTCAGGCTCCTGAGCCCAGCGCTCGCAGAAACTAACATAATCGGCGTACAGTTCAGACGCGCTAACCCACTGCATCCTATCCTCCCAGTGACCCGACCTGCGGTTAGGCGAGAAACCAGACCTCTGTAAGAACACCTGGACCGTCTGGCCGTTCTCAAGCAAGTAGTCAGTCATCTGCTCATCGGAGACTTTCGATGTCGTGAATTTGAAGTTGTCGCGCACAAGCATCCTATACCCTTCAAGCATCCAGTTGCGGATACCGCTCAACTCGCCCTGCAACTGGCTACCCAACTCGGCGTTCATGTCCTCGGCGCTCACGGTAGTGCGGAACGGGATGATGAGCAGCCTGCGCATCAGCGCATTGTCGATTTTGCGGTTGACGGGTCTGCGGTTCATGTTGAATATCAAAAACGGGATGTCGAAAGCCGTCTCAGGATTGCAGCCCAGTTTGCGTATCGTCTGCGGCTCACCAGAACACAAAGCCTTGAACGTGTCGGCGTACTTCGTCATGTCATCGGCCTGCACCTCGGAGCAATAGTTGAACAGCTTGCCAGCGATGCCGCCGATGAACCTCGCACGAGCCTCTGGACTGCCGCCAATCAACGTGTCCAAACCAGCATACGACAAGTTGTCCGCACCGTACACACCGCGCACGACATCGAATATCGTTGACTTGCCATTGGCACCAGAACCGATGAGCCACAACGCAGTCTCGACCTTGCTCGACATCTTCGTGCGGTCAACACAACCCAAGCCCAGGAACTTCTGCAACTTGACGACATCACCCGAAGGGAGTATCGAACCGAGAAAACCGCGCCACATCGGACACACGGCATCGGGGTCATAATCGTAAGGCAACACCCTAACGACAGGCATCCTGTCAAAGAACTCATGCCTCACGGGATTGTCTATGTCACTGAAATCCCAAACACCATTGCGGAAAGCAGTCACAGAAGCACTCAGCATCAAAGGACTCATAGAAGCACCACCCTTGGCACTGTGCATAAGCCTAGACCTGGCATTGACCAAATCGCTCTTAGACACGCCACCCTTGACCAAAGCCCTGTTCAAAGCGGACTCCAAAACAATGTCGGGCAACTCCCTCCATACCACGCCGTCAAAATAGTACACGTCACCCAAACGGTAACGCAACACCTTGGAACAAGCCTCCATAACCAACTCCTGGTAACCGTACAGCCTGTCACCGAACCTCGGCTGCTGATAGGCGTTACGCAACGAACGCTTGTTCAACGACGAGTGAATCTCACCGCCTAAACGCTCTATGACACCCAAATCAGCCATATTTGACACGGAATCCCTCAATTTTTTGAAACCGACCTAAAAACAATAATATAAAATCATATTTACCAATGTCCAAAATAAGGTACATTTTGTTCATTTGGTACATCGGCACAAAGGTAAACTATTGAAAACAAACAATAAACATTAAAAGTGGAAATCAAATTTCATTCACTGGAAAGGTACATTTTTGACCCCAAAAACCCCGTTTTAGTACATTGTTAACAGTAATTTAACGAATTTTCACTAGGAAAAACGCCACTTTCCGTGTTTTTTGCACTTTTGCGGAATTTGGTACATTTCCAGTCACGAATGCCGATGAATAAAGGGATTGCCGAAAACGGAAAACGGAAAATTGAAAATCGAAAAAATTAAAAAATCTCGACGAGGGGTCACATTGTCGGGCAATTTCCCCGATTTGGGGGGCCGGTGGTGTAATAGTCAATAATTCAGCGGTTTTTCAGTATTGCAGTGATTTATATACCTATATAAATATGTGTCCCGCGTCACGTCGCCCAGGCTGCAATGATGCACCAAATTTCGTCTGTTTACTCCCTTTTTTCCTTATTTACTCACTTGTTATTTACTCCTGTTTTCTCGCTTGTTTTACCTTGTTTAATCATTATATAATGTAGCTTGTTCTCCTGTCTTCTGTCGTGTTTTAATCATCGACTATTATACTACCTTGTTTATTTCGAGAAATAGCCCAGGCCGGGCGCCGTGTGTGTTGTCTTGTTATCGGTCTGGATCTGTCGAGACGTGCCGCCGCCGTTGTCGGTCTGGCTGTCCCTTCATTTACTCATCATATAGAAATAGTCCGTTTACCTTGTTTCAGGTCTTGAGGGGTCACAGCTATACAGGTGCCGCCGGTCTGATCCTGTGAGACGTCGCCCAGGTTGTTATATATCCCGTTTAACTGTTGGGCCGGTTGTCTCTGGATCTGTGCCAGGCCTGTCGTGTCCTGTTGTGCCTACTACCTTATATTACGGCCTGAGACGCTTTTAAAATGTCCCTGGGTGTAACTGTGTCGTGTTGTGTGTTCTTGTTGTCCTGAGGTCTAATTTGCGACTACTACCGAAAAAGGTAGTTACTACCGAAAACAGTAGTTTTTACAATAATCACAAAAAAAAGATATAAATAATTTGTTATATTAATTATTTGTTATAACTTTGTAGATGTTTAGATACATATATTATTAACATTTTAAATAAAGTATTGATTATGAGTAAATTAACTAAAACGAGTGACGCGGTGCAAAGTAGCGCCGATCCTCAAGTGATTAACCCGGCAAATAATTTGCCAGTAGTCGAGATCGACGACAATACGACTACAAAAAGCGATGCAAAGGGCGCCGGGACTGCTGCCCAGGTTGATAACGCCGAGTTGGCCGAAATGAATAAAGCTAAAACAATTCAGGCCCTGAGAAAACATTTTGAGTCGTTTACTCCCGCGGGCGTCGCTTTTGATGAAGTTGCGACGCGTAACGCCCTCAAGGCCGCCGGCCTCAATGAGTCGGTTATTAAAGTGACTATCAAGCAAGCGAAAAAGGATGCTGCAAACACTATCACAGTCGATGAGTTTATTAACCACATTAACAGCAATGTCGAGTTAAAGAATGATATTCTTAACTATTGCGGTAATGCCTGTTTAGATCGTGACAATTTAGTTACTGGTAATTCTGTGAATATCTATCACAGTAGCGACGACGAAAACAGCGGTTACACCCGCCAAACATTGAGCGACGAAATAAGCTACTTTATTGAGCCTGCCAGCGTCACAGTTAGCAATCTTATTAAGTCGGTTGCAAGCTATTCAATGAAACGCAATGCAATTGGCAAAATGATTAATTTTAAAGGTGAAGCAAAATTTTCTTTGACTTCACTTGGTACCATGGCAAAAGCTATTGCCCTCACTGGATTTTACACCGAGTCCGAAATTATTCAAGTTGTTTCGGATAATATTCGCGGTTTATGTACCTTCAACAGCGTTGAAAGATTGTAATTATTTACCCGGCCTGGGCTTGCATCGACGCGGCCCAGGCCACAATATTAGAGACTATGAAAAAGTTAATTAACAATACATGTGCGTTAATTCATGTGTTTTTCATTTGCCTGTATAATATGGTTGTTATCGGTTTAATTACCGGTTATATTGCAGACCTTATTAATTATCACGGCTGGTTAAATATTTTTCTTTTCCTCGCTGTTTCGTGTGCCTGGTTATATACTTGGTATTGCTTTGTGAAAAAAGTTTTTGATAACGACTAAAATTTTTCCCTTCACAAATTTTTGGGGCTTGAAAATTTTTCGGGCCCCAAATTTTTTAATACTTAAAATTTCGCCTAATAACGGCCGTGGGGCCGTGTAACTTTGTTACTGTATCGGATATATGTTAGGCACAAAATAATAGCTTACATTCAAAATGTAGGCTGTTTTTCTTTGGTCCCTGCTGGACTATTCAGGTACACCGAAATATAACGGCCTGGGGCCTGTCTCGCTTCTCATCGACGCGGGGCCGGTCGTGTGTGTCGTGTGTGTCGTGTGCTGCCTGTTTGGTCTATCTGGATAACATTATTACCCGCCGCGGGTGCAATATCCTAACAGCGGGTTATGATGTGGCCCAGGGGCAAATATAATACCCTCGACGCGGTTAAAGCGACGCGGGGCCGGTTGTCTGGCTTGTGATCCTGTCTAACTTGACAGTTTCACGACTTGACAGCTTGCTAGCGATGCAAGCCGCGCCCATGGTATTAAATGCGATCTTTGATGTGGTCTATTAGTCCACATGTACCCAGGCCCCAGGGCTTGGGGCAATTTGCAGGCCGGGCCGCAATAAATTGCAGCTTGTTTTTCATCGAAATTTTTCGACTGTTTTTCAGTCGAGATTTTTTGATGAAGAACTTAACGGAAATTCAAACGGTAAAACCGAGTTAAAACCGAGGCCGGTTAAACGGAAAAATTTCGACGTGTCGATAAATTTCCGTGTGAGACAGCCCAGGCGACCGTGATAACGTGTTATCGGGATCGCCAAAGGGTGACGCCGTTTGACAGTCCGAGCGACGACAGAATTTTGCGGGCGCTGCGTGATAAGGAAGCCAGCGCCTGAAAGCGTGAAAAAAGATTACCCGATTTATTTCGGTGGAAAATTTTCCGCTTGACAGCCCGTACCATAATTGAATTTTTTGGTTAGTGAATTTCTTAGATTTAATTCATGATACGCACAAATTCCTGGGCGGTGTGGCGCAATATCCACACCGTTCACAAACTTTTTATTAACCAATAAAATCAATTAAGTTATGCAGAACACATTCATTTACACCGTTAACGGTGAACAACGCGAGGAAACAGCCGAAAAGTTAGGAACAATCGCCAGGAAGTTAGCGAAACTTGCAGCCGCGGGAAATAAAATCGGCGGCGTGAGATTCAAGACTATCGGCGTAAAACCTGTAACGGCATGAACGGTTATTCTCGCAAATTAATGGTGCTCGCGCTCGCAAATGCCCAGGGTTACGACATTCAACGTCTCACGCCCGAACAATTTAGCGCGATGCAAAATTTGTGGTGCGACGACGAGCCGATAAAAAAGGAAAAGAAAACTTTTTTAGAGGAACTCGACGAAATGGAGCCCGTGGCCAGAGTGCTGCGGGTTTCCCGCGCCAAATATCTTGAGCTTCAAGATATAAAGAACAAAAAATCCGATATTTTTCTGCAAAAGCGCGAAAACTGGTGGTCACACCTGAGAAACGCGATGCAAAATTTTCGGATCGACAAAAACACTCTGGCGCAATACGGTATTGATTGGGCTGAGTGCCGCAAATTTTACTTTGCAGCGGTTTGACCCGCTGTGAAGCGCAAAGCTATTAACCAAAAAATGATACGACTATGAAAAAGATTGTCTATTCCCTGAGTGTTTTGTGCGTGATTCTCGCTATCGCTTGTTTCACGCTTGTGTGTCTCTATTTGTGCGCTTGCGATGGCTACAGCCGCGTGTGCATGGAGAGAAACGCCGCGTTAAACCAGGTCGAGGAACTGAAACGCGAGAATGATTTTTTGCAGTGGCAGGTTGAAAAGTCTGGCTTGCAGAATAATCTCGCTACCTGGGGCATGTAGTACGATAATTATTGAGTAGTACGATAATTGTCCGAGAGTACGAAAATTGTCGGCTGGTGTGTTCCACTGGCCGACAGTACGATAATTATTTCACTAATAAATTTTTTCAGTTATGATTGACTTTTCAAGCAAAGAAAAATTCGTCGTTGTGAAGTTTCACGACGAAGAAAAGTACGCCGTATCAGTTTGCAGTGGCTCACGTCACGAGTGCGAGAAAAAAGCCGCGTATTTCCGCGGTTTGTATCATGATTTGCCGTACATAAAATTTGGCGTGTTCACGGCAGCGCACTATGATTTTTGCAAAGAAATTGAAGTGACCGGCGGCGATGAAGTTTACGACACGATTTTGCGCGTGAACGTGACAACAAGCGCAAAGATTGTGAGCATCGGCAGATGATGAAATTTGGGCGCGACAGTACGATAATTGCCGCGCTCACCAAGTTATTAACCAATAAATTTTATCAATTATGAAAAAGTTTTCAGAACTCACAGTAGAAAAGCAAATCGAATTGCTCAAGCGCGACAAAAAACTGCGCGAGAAATTTGACAATTACGTTCAGGACTGCGAAATGGACTGGCTCACGGATAAATTACACTGCATCACGCCGTATTTGTCCGACTGGAGCCTCGGATTCTATAACCACAATTTTATCCGCGTAAAAGATTACGATGGAATTATTGATGGTATCGACAAATCCGTTTACAGTTTCGGCTCAACGCCTGAACTTGAAAAACTTCTCGCTATGTGCAAGAAATTGCGCGACCGTTGCTCAAATCTTTTCGAGTATCACGCAAAAAGGCTGGTCGAAATGTTCTACCAGCAGGAACTCGTGATGATTGTAAACTACACCGAGAATGTTTGCTACAAAATTTACAGCGAAGATTTTAACGACGCTGAAGTTGTGGGCTACATCGAGCCGTTTTTCTACAATCTCAGCGAGTATTTGCTCGACGAGGAAAACAACAAGTATTACAAGCCCTGCGCTATTGTCGCCTAAAATTGTTCTCGCTGGCCGTGCGGCTGGCGGGAGTACGATTATTCACTTTTAAAAATTCACGATTATGGCAAAGAAAAAAAGTTATTACACGGATTTGGAACTGAAAAATATTGCGCTCTACGCATTAAAGGAAAAATATTTCGGCGGTTTGTCACCCTCTGACCATTCATCAAATTGGAACTGGGGACCAATAACCGACCAACAAGACCACCAGTACGGAATTTACCTGCGCTTCGGTCTTGAATGTTTCGCGCAAAGTTTTTCGGAACTTGGTTTTTATCCTGTGTTCAGTACGAAAAATCCCGAAGTGCTTATGTATTACAAGCGCAAAGAAGATTTGACCGACGATGAACTGCACGACCTGAAGGTCGATGGATTCCTCGCTGAGTTTCCAAAGTACGAAAATTGATTTTTGCTTTACTCAGGGCGGGCGGCTGTTGCGGTCGCTCGCTCACCAAGTTATTAACCACTAAATTTGATTTGATTATGGACTACAAAGATTTTATCAAACCTGGAAACAAGGTTATCTTCTACCCCATGAGTTTTGAGTGGGACAACAACCTTGACGTTGATCCGCAGGTCGTGACAATCAGCGAATATCGCCCGTATTACACCGACGGTTCGCCAGACCCGACACCTGAACAATATTGCGAGTGGTGCCGTGTTGAAATCGTCGAGAATATTCACGGCGAGAGCCAAATCAGGCTGGAGGACTTGTTCCCCATCGAGCCGTGCGATAAGGATGTCGTTTACTGCGGACAGCTTTACAAGTGCATCGGCAAAAACGATGAACTCGGCAGGGTTGTACTGCAAGACTGCGACGACTTCATGGTGCGCTACGATGATGATGTGCAAGAATACCGCGACGTTTACGACCTCGACCGCGAGGAACTTTGCAGGCTGTTCAATCAGTGCGGCATCGGTTCTATCTATCTCTCGGATTATGAGAACGACCTCGGTATCACAAGGATTGAGGCCAGCAGCGTGCTTGAGGATTTTGCCGACACAGTGGATTGGAACGACGATTTGATGCGCCCGAACAATTTCGCTGACTACATTCTTGGCGAATGACCCTATCGGCTGGTGCGCTTTGCCGCGCGTCGGTCGGCTGAGTATTTAACCAATTAAATTCTACGATTATGAGTACACTTCCGTTATCAATCGACACTCTCGCACAAGTACGCGAAACAATGTGCAGCGCAACTTTCTGGCGTGAACACACAAAAGAAACGCCGCTGTGGTTCTGCGAATCTTTCATGGGACCGACAGGTTACTACAAACACGATGAAAAAAACGTGAGAGAAAAAGCAAACGAATTTGTTCACCTCGCATGGATTTTCAACGCTGTGGCGTATCATCGCGGAGAGTTCACCGATTTCGAGCCTATCGACTGGGGCTGTGCGCTTCACGCTATCGACATCACGAAACAAAAGTGCATCGGAATTTGCCAGCTTGTGAAAACTTTGCAGTGCATCGAGTACAACACCGACGCAAAAGGCTGGATGCGGCCAGAATTTTACAACACATGGCCGAGAAAAGAACAGTACGAGAAATTTCACAAAATCCTGCACGAAATGATTTTTGTACTTCTTTCCCACATCGTCAGTTACGATGCCGAATACAGCGCGGCAAAATGGGGCTAACATGATTCAGGCGGCGAGAAATCCCGCCTGTTTCGCTTACTCACTTTATTAACCAATAATTTTCAATATTATGGAAACTTTTGAGAATTTCAAGCAGAGAAACGCAGCTTTTGGTAGTTATCAATTTCCCGATTATCACGAGAAAGAAATGCAACGCTGTTACGACATCGCGCTCAAGGTCGAGAAAACCTACAACGAGACATACGGACACATCAACGGGCCGAAAATCGGCGACATCGTTGAGTTTTCCGATGGCTTCCATGTTTACAAGCATGGAAAAATCGTCGAGAACATGTACCACAACGGAAAACTTTGCATCTGCGAAGCTGGCACATCGCACACCGATGGAAAATATTTTTCCACCTCTGGCGGTGCGTTCGTCAGCAAAGACGCTTCGGAACTTCAACCCGCTGGCGAAGATTTCAACGTCGTGTGGACTTGGGGCTGTCACGGCGCGGGCGCTCACCAGGGAATTTATTTCCCGCTGAAAGTCCGCAAATGGATTATTCCCTACGACACCGACAAGGTTACTCGCTCGTTCGTTTATCGCTCTGACGAGTTGCCGAGAAGCAACGGCGAGCCACCGCGTTACGCTGTATGGATCGAGAACACTGGCGATTATGGTTTTAACGCCATGAGTTTCAAATCCGAGAAGGCTTTCAAAGCCTGGGCGAAATACGTCGGTTACGAAACCCACACGTTTAACGAGCTCAAAGACGCGAGTTACCAGAAGATTGTACACAAGTGTTACACACGCGAAGAAGATGCGCCCAAGAACGGAAAACCGATTAAGGTGCTTTTCAACGGCAAAATCGTCGATGGTTTTGTCGTAAACGAGCAAAACGAAATCGTCACATGGTCGCCCAACATCAGCGATGGAATTTACAAGCCTGTAGATTTCAACTCTGAGGAATACAAGCGCGAACGCGAGGAATACATCAAGTATTGCGACAATCCTATGGGCGTTTAACTCTCACGAGGCCGGCGGGAACAATATCCCGCTGGTCACTAACTTTTGTTTAACCAATAAAATTTTGCAATTATGGAAAAATTATTAAATGAATTGATTCGCAACCGCACGGAGAACGTCGAAAAACTGAGGGAACTGTTAGCGACCTACGACGAGGCCGAGGCTGGCCGCAAGTTGCAAGACCAGCAGGTTAATGAAGTCTATAACCGCGTTTTGCGTGAAAACGAGTTTTTCGCTGAAGATGCTTACGAGCGCATCGGCATCAAAGTCGGCGACAGGATCACCGATGAAAAAGAAATGTTCCTGTTGTCCGATGAAGATAACGAGCGAGTTTATGAACTCACGAAACCGATTCTTCTCGCCGAGAAAATCACCGACGAGCGCGGCTATTACGTCAAGGACTGGTCAACAAAATCCAGCAAAACGTGGGTTGAACTGGTGAATTTCATCATTCAGAAAATCCTACCCGCGCCGTTCCGCGAGACGTTTTGGGAAAATCGTTTCAACGTCCCCAAAATGGACAAGCTGATTGAATCAGTACGGAAAATCGCCTGACCTATTGCTGCAATCTGGAAAACTCTGGATTGTGGCGCTATTCACACAAGTTTAACTAATAAAATTCAGAATTATGGAAAAGCAAAAAATCTATTTCGGTTATCGTGGCAACGGGCTGTGTGTTTGGACTGAGTGCGGTCGCAAACCTGAACCAGATTTCCAGGCACACATTCAGCCGACGCGCGAAATTACCTACTATCAGGACAACACGCCCGACTACTTCAAAGAAGAAGTCGAAAAAATGGCAAAGTACGGCAATTCCGTTTTGCGAAGCGGCAGTTATCCTGTTCTCGCTCTCAATCCGCTCAACAAGCCGACGAAGTATTGCGACACGAAATTTTACGGCCGCAAACTTATCAGCGAGGAAATTGCCGATGGTGAGAAAATCGCATGTCTCGGTCGTCAAATCGTTGACAACTGGGAAAACCTGCGCGACTATGATCCCGACAAAAACGATGCGGTGTATTTCATCATCGGGCGTTTTGGCAAGGGCGCGTATCGCTGTTACGGCTATTCGTTCAGCGAAGAAACAGCAAAAACCGAACTTCCCTACTTCACGAAGCGTTATTGTGACATCGGCTACGACATTCAGGTCGAGCGTCACGATGAAAATTTCCTGTTGCAGTGCGGCGAGAAAGCTGGCGTGAATCTCGATTTCGAGGACTGATTTTTTGGGCGGGCGACTATTGCAGTCGCCAGTCCGCGAGTTATTAACCAATTAAAATTTCAAGATTATGGAACTACAAACCGCAACAACGATTAACGGAAAACTGACAATTTTCACCGAACTTGATACCGACAATTTCGCCCGCAATTATGAAGATGAAAATTACTCTTACTGGCTTGTCGAGGAAAAAGACAGCGACAGCGAAGCGTATTTTGAAATCAACATGATGTGGCACATCAACGAAAACGGCGAGCGAGTTATGGACATGCGCGGATACATCGCTTACTATGAGAGCAGCGGCGCGAACAAGCCTACATGGTGCAAGCAATGTTATTTCGAGGAGTCCTAATTTTTGGGCGGCAATCTCAATCGGTTGCCGCTTACTATTCACTTTACTAACTAAAAACTTACGATTATGATTAGAGCAAACATCGGCACAAAAGTACGATTTCCCTACAAAGGGCAAACAATCACGCGCGAACTTGTCGGCATCATCGAAATCGGTTACGACTACTGGATTGGCGATTTAGGCACCAGTGATAACGAGAGGTTTCTTTACGACATCTACGGCGAGCCGAGCAACGGCGTTCCAGTGTGGCACAATCTTTCAGTCCGAGTGATTGACAATGACGATCCATGCGACGAGGTTATCACCGAAGGAATTTTTGTTGAACTATAAAACTTTACGACAATGGCTACTTTAAGACAACTTGCAGAGGAAAATCCGACCGTTATCACAAACGAGCGCGAATTTATCGACTTCAGCGACATCAAGCCTGGTGGCTTTACCGACTGGCAGAATTTTTTCGCATACTACGACCAGCACTACAAGCCCATTCTTGAAGAACTGAAAAAAGAATGGCAAAGCGAAGAAAGCGCAAAAAGGTTCCTCGCTTATGACCTGCTGAAACTTTTCGGCTAATCTATCGGCGGGCAGGACAATACCTGTCCGCTGGCAATTTTCACTTTTATCAACCAATAAAATTTTAGATTATGAGCAAGAAATTCGACCTTGAGAAAGAGTTTATCATTCCTGGAACTCCCGAAAATTGCCGCTGGCACACTATCGAGCGTTCGCTTTACGAAGGACTCCCATGTGCTATGATTGCGTTCAACTGGTCTGACAGCCAGATGCAGAAACTCGCCGATGCAATCGGTCGGGAATTTGACTACGAAGGTACATTAAAGTACTGGAAAGACGCAAACTTTGAAATCGAGGACATCAACGAGGAACTTGACGGCCTTTGGTGGAAAACAATGGAAGCCTGCGCCGTACAAATGGGCATGATGTACTACGAGGATTTGGACGAGGAAGATTACAAGCAACTTGTCAAGTGACTTTTTCGGCTGGCGGCATAATAACCGCTGGCTGGCAAATTTTCACAAGTTTAACCAATTAATTCTACAATTATGGACTCAAGATTAAAACCGACAAAAAAACAAAACGCACTTATCGAGCAAATGGAAGAATTGATTGATAAGATGCGCAAAAGCCATCTTGAATTTCTTCTTGACGATGATGGTTTCCTGCGTTTCTATAACGGAAAGCAGGTTTGTGACATTCATTGGCCAGAAAACACGACTGGCGAGATGTACAAAATGGATATTGGAGAACTCTACAGCCTTGAACTTGGCGCAGTCAAGATTGGCTACGATGATGAATTTATGGGCATTGAGTTCAACGACTAATCTATCGGCGGCAATCCTTTGCGGGTTGTCGCTGGCTATTCACTTTGTTAAACCAATTAAATTCAACAATTATGCACGCAAAAATTATCGAAATCGGCACCGAGAAAAAGAAACGAGCCGACTACATCAACGAGGAAAGCATCATTCCCGAAGAGTACAGCAATTTCGCCGACTACATTCAAAACATCGAAAAGGAAGCGGAAAAAGGAATCATCGCATGGTTCGATGATTTGGAAATCTTCACCCGCAAGGGCAGGGAATTAACGCTAAGACCGATGGGCGGTTTTATGGACGATTGGAAAATGAAAATCGTCGAAATGGCAAACAATCTCGATTTCAGCGACTGGCTCTCGTTCTATAATCTCAAGGACTTAATGAAGAAAACCCACGAGAAATGGGCGGTGAAAATCTGCATGAACGGCGAGGAATTTTGGGACTTCGGCTATTTCTGCCAGTACATCTACGAGAACTACAAGCCCGGCGACAAGTTCTACATCGGCGGCATCCTCGACTACCACTACTAATCACTATCCCATGCGCTCAAAATCGGGCGCATGGGAACAAACCAATTTTTATTAACCAATTAAACCAATTCAATTATGAACAACAAGGAAATGAATCAGGCAATCTATGCCAAACTGTGCGAAATCGCCGACAAGTATCTCAACGCCGCATCAGGCACCGAGGAACTGCGCAAAGCAACGGAAAATAAACCGACACTCACTTTCAACGACCTCAACAAGTCCGAGACAAGGTACGGCAATCCGCTGTTCCTGCGCATCATGTTCGAGATGTACGCCGATACCGATGATTATCCCATCGAGAAAATCGAGGTGGGAAATTTCAAAGGCTCGTTCGACGTGAGAAACCTACTCGACATCATGCAGAAATTCGGCAAGGGTTATTCGTTCACGATGCCCGACAACGACGAGCGCGAAATTATCGCATCGTTCTCGATGCAGTTCGACGCGAAACGTCTCGCCGAGTTCACGCAAAAGAAAGACGATTACGGACACCCTGTACTCAACCACGTTCTTGTCGAGTACGATAAAGTGACGCAAGCGGTTACGTTTGCGGCGACAAACTCCCGTGTTCTCGCCGTTATGACCGAGGACGATGCAAGTCTTTTGCAGTCAGGCAACGACACGGCAACCGCCATCGTCACAGCCGAGGACTGGAAACGCATCTGCGACGCCATGCGCAAGAAAAAGCAAGACGCGAAATTCACGTTACGCAACCGCAACGAGGGCGAGACATTCGACACGCTCGCTTTGCAGGTCGGCGACTTAATCGTGAAAAGCGTCCAGCTTGACCAGAAATTTCCCAACTGGCGAATCGTTATTCCCGCGCAAAACGATTTGCGTTACTACGAAATCCACGCAGACGACCGCAAAATCGCGCAGAAGTGGTTCTCTAAGCTCAAAAAGCGCAACGAACTTGACTATGTATCGGTTTCGGTTTACGAAGGCTCTGACCGCATCTATTTCGATTATTGCGACATCACCGAACTTGACTGGAATCGTGAGAAACACGAGTACAACAAGCGCGTCAACCGCATGTCGGTATCTTTCCGCATGACGAAGGTTGCAGACCGCACCGAGGGCGTGGGTTATGATCCCGACACGGTGAAGAAAATCCTGCCCATCGGTTTCCGCATCATTGACAAAGACCACGGAACGCTCATTGAGGACAGCGGGTTTGACAGGCTGTTAGTCATGCCGAAGATGTCCGATGTCGTTACGTTCGATGTCGAGAAGCGCGAAGTACTCGCATTTGCCGAGTGTGCCTAATCTTTTCGCTTGTGGTGCCGAAATCGCACCACTGGCGACCATTCACTTTATTAACCTAAAACTCAATTATTATGGAGAATTATCAATTTGTGCCTGCTTACTACGAATGGCACTTGGTCAACAAAGATGGGGACATCCTGCTCTCAATGGAAGACCCCGAAGAATCGCTGTGCTACGAAACCGACACCAACGGACAGCCGCTTGATGAACCCGAACCATTCACAACGCTTGAAGAGGTGCGTGACATGTGCAAGGATTTTATCGAGACGGAAAAAATGTGCGTTGAGAGTGACGTGTGTTCGGTTCACGGAAACGATGAGCGCATCTTCGACCTGCCCAACAATGCGGCAGACATCATGGCGCAGGCTCTTTACGACTACTATGTCGCATAATCTATCGGGCGCAGGCTTGACGGCCTGTGCTTGACTACTAACTTTTACTAACTTAAAATTTGAAGATTATGGCACAAGAGTATTTACAAGTAGGTAAGAAAATCACGATTGAGGGAGAGAACTACTATTCGGCAGACTATAACTGCGATTGCTGCACCGACGGATTTATCTACAAGAGCGAAAAGGCTTTCAAGGAAAATCCAGACGAAGTGTGCTATATTCCAGAATACGCATTTGTCGAAGCATCAAAGGCGTTCCCCGACAACATTCTCTGCATTGACGGAGAAGAGTTTTTGCCGATTAAAGGGTACACAAGAAAAGACCTTGAGTCGCTTATTGAGGGAGAAACCGACTGCGACGGCGACCCGCTCGATGTCGAGGCTTTCTTTGACAGCCTTTTGTGGGCATATCCAGAAACACATCTCAACGAAATTGTATGCTAATCCAAAAGCCTGCCGTGACAAACCTTGCGGCGGGTTGCAATTCGCATTACTAACTTAAAACACAACAATTATGGAACAAGAGACAAAAGAAACAATCCTGCGCATACAAGGAGCGCAAATGCACCTGTACGAAAACTACTACGAGGGCATCACTCTGGACTTGAGCATCAATAGCGGTTGCGTACACATTTGGGCGCACAACCACAACAACGGCAAGAACAAAGTCCACTCAAAGGGTTTTGTCAAGTACTCCTATGACGATGAGCACTGGCAAGTCGTGGGTAACATCCAAAAGAAGTACACGACAAAACAAATGCTGGCAAAAATCAGCAGGTTCATCGGTCTTGAAATCTAATGATGAAAAATTTGCATCGGTGCGGAGAAATCCGTACCTTTGCGCTACTCATATATTGATTGTTAATAAGTAGCCAGCATATCTGCGAAGACCCGCTGGTTTGATGTTCTAAACACGGGCGGTATGGGTAACACTGTGCCGCCAACCATTTATTAACCTATTAAATTCAAAACATTATGGATAACATCAAACTGATTGCACAAGTGCTGGATTCATTCAAAATCGGCTATACTGACATGCAGGTGACGGAAGGCCCCACAGTGAGCCTTTACGAGTTCAAACCGAAAGCAGGCACAAGACTGTCTAAAATCCGCAACCTCAAGGACGAGTTCGCCATCGCTCTCGAAGCAAAGAGCGTGCGCATCATCGCGCCTATCCCTGGGCGCGGAACAGTAGGCATCGAAGTGCCGCACAAGGTAAAACAAATCCTCGGACTGAAAGAAATCCTCAACTCGCAGGAATTTCTTACGACCGAAGCGACGCTGCCTCTGGCTATCGGCAAGACCATCACGGGCAAGACATTCATCACTGACTTGGCTGACGCACCGCACCTGCTTGTGGCTGGCGCGACTGGCCAAGGTAAGTCGGTGGGCTTGAACGTGATGCTCATGTCACTGCTGCACAAGAAAACACCCGATGAACTGAAACTGGTGCTTATCGACCCGAAACGTGTCGAACTGAGCCTGTACGAGAAACTCAACGGCTCATATCTCGCAGAGCCAGTGGTGACGGAAGAAGCGAAAGCGTCAAAAGTACTGCACAAACTGTGCAGTGTCATGGATCAACGCTACGTCGTCGTGAGCGCGGCGGGAAAACGCAACATCAAGGAGTATAACGAAGTCGCCGACAAACCGATGCCGTACATCGTTGTGGTAATCGACGAGTACGGCGACCTGATTATGCAGAGCGGCAAGTCAATCGAGCGGGCTATTTGCCGACTGGCGCAAAAAGCCAGAGCGGTGGGCATCCACTTGATTATCTCGACGCAACGCCCGTCGGCGACCATCGTAACGGGCAACATCAAGGCGAATTTCCCGACACGCATCGCTTTCAGATGCACAACGGGAACTGACAGCCGCGTGGTGCTCGACCAGGTGGGCGCGGAGAAGCTGACCGGCAACGGCGACATGCTTTTCTTCGCTGGCGCTGAAACGACACGGATGCAGTGCGCTTACACGTCAATCGAGGATGTCGCAGCGACATGCGACGAAATCGCTGGCAGTTACTCCGACTACGAGAACGTGTCGGTGGTGCCAGAGCGCAAGAAAGTCAAGACGACCTATCCCGTCCATGAGTTCATGCTTCACTGGGCTATCGAGATGTCAAGGTACAGCGAGTTCGCGGAGTACGACATCCCTGAGACTGACGCATTGGACAAAATGAAAGTCGTGTTGCAGGAACTTGGGGTTTGGGAACTGGAGACCGACCAGTACGGCAGGAAGAAGTTCATCGTCAAAGTCCACGACAAGGAAGAACTCGACGACATCATCATGCCCTATGTCGTTCCCTACATCCCTTCTTGAAATGGCATGTCGAGCCAAACGGCTCGGCATACCGCTACTAACTTTAACCGAAAACAATTATGACAAAACAAGAAGCGAACAAAATCAACGACCTGCGCATTGATGTCGATAGCGTCACGGAAGACTGTTTCTACCTGCGGCTCGCTATGGACAAGAGGATTTCGCAGGAATCCGTTAGCGGTGCGGTTAATCGGCTCAACGGCCTCGGCCAGCCGCAAAAAGTCGCCGATGCTTTCATCGAGTCGAGAAAACTCGTCGAGAACCTCGACAAGTACGGCATCCCATGCGCCGACTGGTGCTGCGACTGAAACATTTATTAACATGCAGTGTTTGGAAATATCAAATATTGTATATATTTTTGCGCATCAAAAAATAAATTCACATGACGGAAAACGAAAGAATCGGCAAACGTATTGCCGAAATCAGAAAAGAAAAGGGTATTAGCCAAGTGCGACTTGCAAAAGAAACAGGGATGCACCAGTCGGTCATATCTCGCATCGAGAGTGGCAAACATGCAATAAGCATTAACGTGCTTAACAGGATTGCCAAAGCCCTTGATGTTAAGATTGAACTTATCTAAGGGAATCCATGACCGCGAATAGTGGTTGTGGACACAAAAGAAGCCCGTGAGGGTGAATCATAATCAAATTATTTAAAATGTTAATGAGGGCGGTATCGGGAAACCGCGCCGCCCTTTCTAAATCCTAACATAATTGGATTTTATTGGTTAATTTTTCGGCGCACACGGTGGTGCTCATCGGTGCGTCACAATTCACAAAATGGACATCTAATAAGTACGATTATGGAAGTGAAATCATTTGAAACCGAGTTTTTGAGCGAACATCCGACAAAGGTGTTTATCCTCAAACCTATGCGCGACGCGCTTAACGTGACCGAAGTGAAGTGGCAAGACCTCACGACGCTTAACCTTAACCGCGTCAAAGAGCACATCTGCTCTCAGGTAAGCCCCAACACGGCCTGCTGGTATCTCGCCGTGATCAAGGCTTTCCTCGGCAAATACGCCGATGAGGGCATCGTGCCGTGCAAGAACCCTGCCGCCCAGTTGAAGGCTAAGAAAGTGCCGTCACAGCACATCGCGCTGACCGAGGAGGAAATCGAGCGTTTCGACCAGTACGAGCCAAAGACCGACTGCGAGCGTGACGCTAAAATCCTGTTCATGCGCGGCTGTTATACTGGCGCGAGGTCGAGCGACTGCAAGCTGTTCACGCCCGACATCATCCACGGCGACCACATCTCCTATGTGTCGGTCAAGACCAAGACCGAGGTAGTCCAGCCGTTGCACCGCAAACTCATCAAGTACCTTGTCGTGCAGCCGAGCAAACCGCACCAGTCCAATGCGCTCAACGCCGCAATACAGCGCATTTGCCGAGAAATCGGCATTGACGATGAGGCGCAGTTGTATGTCGGCGGCAAGTTGCGCAAAGGCCCCAAGTGGCAATTCGTGGGGCTGCACACATCGAGGAGGTCACTGGTGTCAAACCTTGCGCTCCGTGACGTTCCCATTGCGGTCATCTCAAAGATCGTCGGCCACCAAAGCGTTAACACCACGAGTAGATATTTGTGCATTGACGCAAGGAATGTCGGCGACAACGCAATGGCTTTCTTCAACGGCGACTAAACGCAAAAAAAGCGAGGGACAGGCCAACGCCCACCCCTCGCACAAATTATGGCTCAAAACAAAATCAAAACTCAATCTTTGGCTGATACTTGATTATCATTTCTCGACACGGAGTGATGCCGCGGTTAAACCATCCGCTGTATATCTGCTCATATCGAGAACAACCGCCCAGGAATTGAACCCTTAACCGCGCATAAGCGATGCAGGCGATGAAAAAGTCGCTCTCTGGCATCCCGAACTGCGCGATTACCTCTTGAAGCGTGAATGTCGGCCTCCACTTCGGCCACCAATACCCCAAAAAAGCCTTCACGTCCCTTGTGAGAGGACATCTCACGTCGGGTTGACTAACCGCCCACAACGACAAGCCGATGCCGTCAGCGTGGCTTAAAACCAATATCAGTTGGTGCAGTTCGTCGTCGGTGTGCTTGTTGAATCCACAGTCCTCAAACATCTTTTCAAGGAGCTGGTCAAGCGGTGTCAAGGTCTGCTTGCAGGTCAGCAACACCGCTTCACCAAGCGTTGCGCACTCCGAGTTACTGAACAACTTGTGCAGCGAATGGAACATCTGCGCAATCTTCCAGTTCCTTTGCCCGCAGGTCTTTCCATCCTGCATGTCACCCACCGACAAGCGCACAAACCCTCGGTTGACAAACCACTCCCAAGGACGCTCACCAATCTCGCCCATCGCATCGACAATGACCGAATAGTCATCGCACGGACTGATGGCATAACCCATGAAAGCGGCAATCTCCCTGTCTCGGCTGTCGGTGTAGCGCAAAGCGAGTTCACGGCAAGCGATGAACGGATATTCGCCCTTTTCCTTGAACGCGGCGACCATCGAGCGTACCCACGGCAAATGGTACTTGTCTGCTATCCAGTGGAAATACAGGATTTTGTTCTTTTTGCGGATGGCTTTGCGCTGCCTGAAATTGAGGATTTTCTCAATCCTTTCCTTTTCGCTCACTTCCCATCCACTTGATTTTATCCGTCACGTTGATGGCGACGGGAATCTTCTTCTCCTCGTACATCCGCTCCAACTCGTTGCAGTTCACGTTGGGGATGTAGGGCATCACGGTGTAGAAGAAAGCCTTGTTCTTGGCCTTGAGCTCATCGAACATCGAGAGCGAGTCGGCGAACAGGAACCTCGCGGCTGCGTCCGATGTCCTGACGAGCCTGATTCTCGTCCCCTCGGTTCTCGCGTAGAACTGCGTCCTGCCCGACTTCCTGCTCTTGCATGTGATGACGAACTCCTGCTCACTGAGCGGGTTGACCTCATTCACATACACCTCGCTCACGGTGACTTTCGCACCCGTCTTCATGGCGATCATGGACGCGTTCTCTCCCGCGCTCTTGTGGTCGTAGTACAACTGCGCGTCCTCGATTACGGTCGTCCACTCGTTCTCGCCTTTCCATGTGATGCCGGTGTCGAATCCGTAGAAACTGCCGTTATCGACATACATAGACACGGCGAAATAGCGGTACTTCGCCATCGTTTCCCCGAAGTTCTCAACGGTGTCGTAGCCGACTTCTGCCTTGGGGTAGTGTTTCTTGACGAGTTCGATGATGCGTTGCGCCGTCTCGTCGTCGATGTCCAGTTCGTGCGCGAAGTACGAGAACTGGATTTCCTCTCGTTTAAACAGGCTCTTTTTGCGGTAAGCCCTTATGAAGCGCATCGGTTGCGCAACAGTACCTTCCGTGAAATAGATAATCTTATTCATGTTCCTTCGTTATAAATATTTTACCATAATTGAAACCGCGTCCTGTCTTTCGTCGTCAAAGACGCGGTTAACCACTTCTACTCCATAAGCGCCGCCAGAGTGATGAAGCATGATCCTATCGCCTTTTTGCGGTAGCGGCAAATCCCAACTCAGGCTTGCGGCAAACTCTCCGTCTTTTATGTCAAACAGGTTTATCCTCATTGTCGTTAAGTATTGATATTGCTTTCAGTCCAAGCATTTTCAGTCTGAAACCGACTATTACCGTTCCGTCTGAGTTTTGCTCACAAGTCCTCTCCAAATATCCGTCCATTTCAAGCGTATGGAGGATTGATACGTTTTGTTCCGCTATTCGGTCATCGACCACATCTTCAAGACAATCATCAAAATCCCTGTCTTGGATTTTTGCGACTTCATGGATTCGTTTGATGTCGTCCTCGTCAATAATACTTCGCCACCCAAAGTCGGTCTTCCGTGTAAACATGATGATGTTTACTGCCTTGTGCAGCCATTCCGCTACTTTGTAGCGATAATACTCAAATGTCTTTCGTTTCTTGCTTGTCTCTTTCATTTTCTTTCAGTTTAACAACAAAACAAATCTTTCCGTCACGCTCTTCCCAGCGGATGTCCTTAATCGGCTTCGTGATGCGCCTGTCGGTCTGACCCCTGCGGATGACCGCTCGGTCAAACGGATAGCACATGTAGCCGTCACAAGCCCTTGCGTTCTCAAAGCACTCCCTGCACTTGCTCTGCTTTTCGTTGCACTCTTTCGTGCATCGGGCGAAGCACATGTAGTGGATGCGCTTGTTCGATGCGTACTTGACAATCTCGGTCTTGCCTTTTACGACGGCATCGAACTCACTCTTTCTCAGTCTGATGTTTAGCGGTATCATGGCTCAACCCCTTCCGTTATCATCCAACTATACGGCAAAGTCTCAATCCATGCGCAGAACTCGCGCCAATGCGGTAAGCGGTGTTTCCTGCGTTGTATGTAGATGCGCCTTAATGTTTGGTAACTCAGCATGACGATGCGCTTCTGCATCGTTCCTTCCTTTAACTCGTCCTTCATCTTGACAAGTTCTTCCTCGCTCAGTCCTTTGTCCTGCATGTGCATCGTGCTTTCACTTGCAAGTATTTCACAGCCAATGCGATACGTTACAAATTCAGCCCACCACATTCTTGGTGCGTTGATTTCAACGTAGGCAACAATGCCACGGACAACCTTTGCGTGTTCGTCGCCTCGCCTGATGAGTGACTTGAGCAGATCTTCGTCCTTGTCGTTGATGTTGAAGCCTGTTTGAAGACACACATCAGTTGCACCTGCGTCTGGATGAATCATCCGAGACCATGTGATTGACCTACACTCCAGTCCGTAAGGCAAACGCAGGGCTTGCAGTGCCGATACAAAGCCCGACAATTCAATTAGTTTGATGTCTATGTACATATTATCTTCCAAATTTTAAGTGAATTTCAAATCCTTCAACACGAGGTTTCCACTCCTCCATATTTATTGGATTGCAATACTCTGGCATCAGCAATATCGGATTACTGCTGATTTCTCTCAGCCCATACCCGTCTTTTACCATATTGTCAACACATTTGCACAAGAGTTCCTTTACCTGTTGCGGGTCGTTCATGTCAAACGACACAGGTGGAATATTCGGATTCACAAAAACATCGTTAGCCATTTACCTATATGTCAAGTTTGATGTTGAAATAATTTTCGCCTGTTTCTCGGTCTTGTACAACGCCGCTTTGCCAAAGTCAATGTCAAAGCCGTTGAAAGACGAAATGCTTGGGTGCTTCCAATAGAAAGCGCCGTCATTCCTCTGAATCACATACATTGTCCGTTTCATAGCAACGTCGGTTTTTGGCATGGTCTTTGAACAAGGCTCGAATTGTCAAACTCGTTTCCGATGACCTCAAATTCATCGTAATCATCAAACGTGTCAATTACTGAAACTCCCTTCACGTTCGCCAAGACAAAGCCTGGAGTCGGAGTTTCCTCAACCAAATCAGCGGAATACCTCACAACGCGAACCCAAGGCTCTGGATAGCCATCATAACAATTAAGCACATCGCCCTCGTAGATTGCGATGCCCTTCCTGTCAGCAAGTCCAGTAAACTGACCGATAGTCTTTGGATCAATGGGAACTGACCGCCTTTCTGCGGTGTGGATGTGCGGGTATTTGCACTGCAAATGCAGGTCTCCTGATACCCAATATCCGTCAATGCTCTTTGCCCTAAACTCGATTTCTCGTTTCATAGCGATATTATGATTGATACACTTGTTTCAGTACAGTTGAAAACCGTGCGCTTGTTATACTCGATGTCGCTGACCCACAAGCCAGTCTCTTTCTCAAACTCACGAATGGCATCGTTGATTTTTTGATTGCAGACATCTTTTGCTTTCTGAATCAGTTTTGCGGGCAACTGGGCAGACTTGACTTCGGTGAACTTGCAGGCATCATCGTCAATCATAACCCGCACACCATAGTCGTCAAAAAACATATTTGCGTCAATCGCATAATATTCCTTGCCCTCGGTAAAGTTGTCGTAAGGACAAACCAAACACAGGTATATCTTTCCTTTTTCAATCATATTTTGTGGTCTCCATAAAAATACTTCCTGCCCTCCGGCGTCTTGCCGTAGGCTTCAACCTTCTCCCTCAACTCGTCAAGCAGACCCTCGCCGATGCCCTCCTCCATACCAGCGTAAGCCATAGACATCGTGTCCTTTCCCGCGCCGTCAATGATGCGCACGACATTGTTCGCCCTCGTCGCCACCTCTCGGCACAACTTGACGAAATCCAACAGCTCGTCTCGCTTGATGCCCACAGTAACCGCCTTGAACATGTCTGCGGCCTCGTCATAGAGCCTCGTCACGAAGTCCATGCCCACGAACATCATGAGCATGTACTGCACTACCTTGAAGTTCTGCTTGAAGATTTCAGCGTACTTGCCGTCGATCTCAAACGTCAATGAGTTCATCTCGGCGACGATTTCCTTCTTCTTGCGCTTGAACTCCTGCTTGTCGTGCGGCAACTCCTTGAGATTCTCAAGTTTGAGCCGCAGTATCTCGCGCTTCTGGGCGAGTTTCGTTCCCTCTAACTGGGCGAGATAGATGATTGGTGCTGATTTTGTTGCCATAATCTGTTGTTATTCAGTAATTTCTTCAGAGGATACAATCTCATTCATACCGACAAACGGAGCGACATTGGTGATGTACACTCCGTTGAACTCGGTATAACAAGGTTCGTCACTGAGCAGAACCTGATGATAAGCCTCAACGATGTGAGACCCCCACTTCGCTTTGATTTCTTTCATCGCCTACCCCTGTTCCGAAATAGAAGATTTCACTCATCTTGTCCAGTTTCCACATGCAGTGGGTCGCCACGTCGATGGCTGCACCAAGTTCAAGGCTGCTGTACTTGAACGGGCAAGGCTCTCCGTTGTGCCTGCGCCACTTGTTGTACTCGGTGAGTACTTCAATCGCTCTCTTAATCGTCATTGTCAATGCGTTTTGCGTTAGACCATTCCAATGCGTCGTTGCCGCACCGCTCACGAATCTCGCTCACGGTAAGTTGCTTCTCTGCGGTGAACCGCCTCGGCTTGTCCTCGTTGAAGAACTTGACGTCATACACCCAACTCATACTTGAACACGTCAACGATTTGGGTTTCGGTAACGGTGTGGAAGTACCAGTCAGCCATAGAGTTCCGCATGGAATCCTGCGTGATGCCGACGGCTTTCTCAAGGCTGTCTGCCTGAACGAGAAGGAATAAGTTGGACTTCTTCTCTGCTGCGGTCTTCTCGTCGATGGTGATGATGACGAGTTTCACACGGTAGTAGTAGTCGCCTTCCGTGCCTACAAGGACGCTTTCGTAGTTCCTGCGTCTTACCGCGCTTACAGTGAACTCACCGCTGATATACGGCTGCATGGCTTCCGTGATGCGCTTCTCTGCCTCGGTGAAGTTCACTGCATCGACGAGATAAGCCTCGGTGATGCGCTTGATTACTCCGTTCTCTTGTGTCTTGTCGTAACTTACACGACATTCAAACCAGTTTTTCTCCATTGTATCTTAGTATTAAAAGTTTAACTTTATAGTTCTCCAATCGCTTTCAATTTTTCGTCAAGCCTTTCAGCCATTCCTGTCGCGTGTTTTGCAATTCTATGAATTAGCAAAGACAGCGTTTTTGTATTGTCATAAATACCATATATGTCATAGATTAACCTTTGATATTTATCAAACCACACATCTGCTTGCTCTTCAGAAAGTACCATCTTTTTTTTATTGTTTGCCAGTGTATAAGAAAGTTTTGAGGTTGACCTCTTTGTAGATCGTTTCGGGAATGCGCATAGTGCCTTCAATTCCCCTGCGGGCGAGTTCTTCCATCAGATCCATTGGAGTGAAATCTGAAAGCCGCATCTTCTTCGCGTTGGCGATTTCCTGCTCAAAGTCGCGCTCCTGTCTCTTTTTCTCGCGTCCTTCTTTTTTCTTTATCGCCACGCACTCCTTGCAGGTGTTAAGAAAACCGCCACCAGACCTGTTAAACTCACTCAACGGCAGTTCCCTGCCGCAGCATTTGCATTTCTTTGTTTCTTCCATTTTCTTCTGAATTATTGGGCATTAATATTGTGAATTTAGTTTTGCTCATATTCTTTTGCTATATCACCAAGTACCTGCGTGATGCACAACATTGAAGTGCTGGCAAGAACGCTCTCTTTTTGGCTTGTGTCGTCAAGGTTGACTAATAGTTCGTCCATATTCCTCAACCGCTCAAGCGCAGCCGTGACAAACGGGCAGTTTAGGACAACGCACTAACTTGCGCAGTCCTTTCGCCGACTTTGCGTCAATCGTAACGTTCAACGTGAACGGCTCTGATGTCCATTCCCAAACGCTCTCACTCTCTTCCTGCGGGAAGACGGTTTCAAGCGGATGGAACTGCGGTATCTCCACATTGATGTCGTGTTCGATCCAGTCCTTGTCCTCTGGTCTTCTCTCAAGCGGGTTCCAGTCGGCGGGAGACAAGCAGGTCACGCCATCTGAGTCAATCGGCTTGTCTGCAATAAAACACTTGCTTATTTCCCCGAATACATCCTCAAAGTCACCCATAATACTTTAATTGTATATAGTTGAAACACATAATCAATAAGTTAATGAGCCAAACAATGATAGTTAACACACAAACAATCGAAAACAACTTTTCTTCATGCTTCTTCCACCATAGTTTGATTTCTCTTATTGCTTTGTTTGTCATAACTTGATGATGTTGTTCGTGTTCCAACTCAACGAAATCTCGCCATTGACAAGGCACTTGAATGTGTTGATTTGGCGATGTTCGATGTCATTCTCGCACACCTGCTCACTGACGGTGCTGCCGATGTTCCAGTTGATGATAATGGGTTCCTCTGTAGGAATCAGCAGGTAGCGGACAAAACCCAAGGTCTTGGTGTTCTCAAAGATGGCATAACCTTCATTGGCATAGTGGGAGAGAATCCCATTGAAAATGCCGATATACTTATCATCAGGCAAAATCAAGTCGTTGTCCTCGCGGTTGACTGGATTGACTGAAAAACTGTCCTTTGGGATGATGTTGCTTACACGGATTTCATCACAACAAGGCATAAGTCGCCACAAGAACTCAAGTATGCTGCCAGTTCTATCATGGTTGCCTCGCCAGATGTTGGTATTTATCCTTACCTTGATTCCACGAGCATAAAATTGGTCATACACAAGTGCAAGTTGTTCCCATGTAATGAAATCTTCGTTGTGGAAAGAGATGTTAATACCATCTAATCCAGCATCGCAAAGTCTAGAAATAAAATCACAATCAATGGTTACATCTGTTTTTATGAAACGAATACCATTCGTGGTCAAGCGAACTTTTTCCAGTCCACATTTCACCTTCAAACAATCAATAAGTTCAAGAATATTGGGGTACAATAGCGGTTCGCCGCCAAGGATGATTGCTTCTTTGACATGATACTTGCTGACCAGCTTCCTGATGTTGGTGACTGCTTTGCCAAGCGGCAAATCAAGTCGCCTGTCGGTCTCTGAATTGATGCAGTAAGGACAGTTGCGCTGGCAGTTATTCGTTGCAATGACACTCAAATAAGCGTTGTCAGACACCATTCCGATGTCTGTCTTGATGTAGTTGTTGTGCTTGAAAATCTCAAGCGAATCAGTTTGGATAGTCTTGTACATGATTTTACCTTTCTTTTCTTGTTTTGAATATGTCGGTTATACCTTCTGCAAGCAAGTCAACAATATCCTTTTTCTTGCAGCCGTGCTTATAGATGCGCATCAGCCTTTTGATGTGCTTATCCTTGTTTGTCATATATGTTTGCTTCCAGGCGGTGTTGCCTGTTTTATTATTGTGTCAAATTGCATCATCTGCATCTTTGCGTTGCACTCCTGAATCCGTTGCTCAAGACCACGCAACAAAGCATCTTCGCATTGCTTCAAATGCTCGTACTCGCTTAATGGAATAGCAATCAGTTCTTCATCCATACCGCTTCTCAAGTTCCTTTATTGCACATGCGCCGCGCTTGTTGAGAAACGGAGTGCGAAGCCAGTCCATCGTCTTCTTGTTGAAATAGACGACCGACGAATGGTCACGGCCAAGCACCCTGCCCACTTCGGTCGTACTGTAACCCTGCGTGAAGCAGAGCAGATAGCAGATGACCGCCCTCGCATCGGCAAAGCGCCTGAGCCTCCTCCTCGACAAAATGTCGCTCACGGTGATGCCGTAGATGTCGGCGACATCGCTCATAATCTCTTGCTCAATCATCCTTGCCTCCTTCCGTAGATGTCAATGACTGCGTTAAACACCGCCTCAAGTTTGGTCTTGCCGTTCCAACTATGGCGACCGGCGGGGCTGTTTGTCCAACAACTGTAACCCTCATACATGGTGAGCGAATTGATGTGCCAGACTTCAAGCTGGTCTTCGGGCAGCAGGTCGCACAACGCACCGAATGACCATGCGAGCACATCGAGTTTACTGTACCAGTCAGCGCCGTTTTTGGCGGTATAGAGATACTCCTCGTTGCCACCGATGTACACCATATCAGCGGTGGCGGTGCCAATCAGTTCAGCGAGCCTTTTCGACTGCTCAATGCTCGTTACATTCTCTTTATTCATTTACCTTTCTTTTTGATTTTGCTATTAAAGTAGCAAGCGAACAGCACATAGATAACCAACAACAAGCCGTCTTGTGCGTAATGCCTAAAAAATACAAGCCTGAAGATCTCGCCGAATATCATCAACACGGACAAGAAAAACACGGCTATCCACCTTTCATCTTCGCTAACTTTCATAGTTCGTCAAACTCTTTTTCAAGTTCTATTATCGCTTTGTTGTTGCGGTGTATTTGCTCAACAATCACATCGTGTCCGAGCGCTGCATCAATGATGCCGTCCAACAACGATGTTTTCCCTCTTTCAAGCAAGTTGTTGAGCATAGTGTTGTTGTATTTAAGGACACTTATGTGACCTAACAACTCGTTTCGCTTTTCTTGCTGTTTATTTGTTTCCATCTTTCTCAAATAGTTTGCCGATTTGTTCATCGGTGTACCCGTAATCCATCTTCAAAAGCATCAGACAATAACTGACGGCCTTCTCCACATCCTTCGCACCTTCCTTCGCCTTGTGGCGGGAAATGTACTTGACGACATTGCCCTCAATGAAAGGCAAGCCGTTCGCGTGGATGTACTCCACAGGCTGAATCTTCGTCTGATAATGGTCGCCACCGACCTGCATTCCCGAAATGTCACTCATTGTCCTCTTCGTTTGCGTCCTTGAAATGATAACCGTTCCTCGGCTTTCCGAACACAATGCTGTTCCATACCGCCTTGTATGATATGCCGAAATGCTCACTGCACTCACGGATGGAATTGAAACGCTTGCCAGTCTCGACACACACGACGGGACGGGTCGCCCTGCCATGCTCCTCCTCTTGCGGCTCGCATTTCTCCCTCAACGGCACAATAATCGCTTCCGTCCATTTGGTGACGGTAAGGATGACAAGCATCTCGCCAAGACGTTTGACGAAACGCTTCTCTTTTGTGCCTTTCGGCGTTGTTATTGTGATGAAATAACCGCTCGGTTTCATTGATATATGTCCTGAAAATCCTTGAATTTCGCATCATCGGGCAACGGCACACGGATGCCGTGCTCCCGCAGCATATATGCCTGTATCTTGTCCATGTACTCGCGCATCGCCGTCTTGTTGAGCTTCGACGTTGACACTGGCTTGCGCCAAATCGCTCCGTCTGGCTTTATCTCGTCGGTTGCGAACATCACGGCGAAATAGTCCTTGACCTTATCGGCAGTCCAGTAGTCGTCGCCATATTGCGAGTTAAGGGCGATGCCGATATGTTTGAACCACACATGCAGCAGTGCGTTCTGCGAGAGCGTGCGCGGCTGGCGTTTCAGCCACTGCGCTTTCGGCTCGATGGTGGCGACGTATTCCCCGTTGGGAAGAAAGGCACAGCACTGGTCGAGTGTCCTCTTGTCAGTGATATGCCCTTCTTGTTTAAGCAGATGGATGATCATGGCAGGGGGTCATCCCAAAGGTTGCCAGGGGGATTGTAGCCTGGGATTTCCTTTGCCGTTGGTGCGGGAGGTGCGGGTGCGAAGTCCTGCAACGGGTCACGGGCGGGAGCGGGCGGCGCAGGGTAGTTCTGCTGGTTATCGCTCTTGGGAGAAAGCAGTTCCATCTTGCTGTCCATGCCACCGATGTGAATCTCGGTTGACGAACGCTCGATATTGCTGTTGTCGGTGTACTTCCGTGTCCTGATTTGGCCTTCGATGTAGAGCATCGTGCCCTTCTTGACGAAAGATTCAATAACCTGCACCAGTTTTCCATTGGCTACGATGTTGTGCCACTCGGTGCGTTCTGGGACAACCGTGCCATCCTGCTTGGTGTAGGCTCGGTCGGTAGTCGCAATGGAGAACGTGGCGAATTTGCCGTTTCTCCCATCCATGATTTTCGGGTCTTGACCTACTCGGCCAAGAATAATCGCTTTGTTTACTGACATGATTTATTGTTGTTATTATATGCTACCTAAATAATAAAGTGATTTACAACTCTCGTTCAATTACTATTGTTGCCATAATGTTGTATGTTACCTAAATAATAAAGTGATTCACAACAATTACAGAATAAACATTATGGCATACACGTTGTATGTTGCCTAAATAATAAAGTGATTCACAACACAAAGCAGCAACACAAGACCTGGTATCAGTTGTATGTCACCTAAACAATAAAGTGATTTACAACTTAATGTTGAGGAATATATCCAGCAGCTTGAGTTGTATGTCACCTAAACAATAAAGTGATTTACAACCTAAGCGCACAAATCTCCTTATTGTTAATATATTAAGGTAACTTGTCGAGTAAAAAATCTCAACATAAGGCTGTACAACCAACCCGATATTCTTTTTATTTTTCTTCTTTCAACTTGATTCCTGCAATCTTGCACTTGTACTCAATCTTTTCTTTAAGACCATAGTAAGACCAATTACGCAGAACAAACGGCTCGCCGTTTTTGTTATCTTCCTTCGCATAGTTTTCTCTATGTGTCTGATTCATTAACACGATATTGGCACACTTGTGCTTTATTGCAATATCAACAAGCATCCTGCTATAAGTGTGCAACTTTGTGTCAACGTAGTTCCTCTCCTTGTCGTGATAGCGTTCTATCGCCTTGGTTTTCTTTTTGCGACCCTTGCCTCCTGTTGAGTAAGTATTGTTGATTTGGCATCGCCTTACGGCTTCTTGGATTTGTCTTCTCCTGTAGTTGAACTCTTCCTTTGTGCCGATTTCAAACGATTTCATTCCGCTATCATATTCTTTTGCCGCTTTTACGTCGCATGTGCATATAATCGGATTCATTACACCAAGAAAAGCATAAAGCGTCTTTTTCGCATCCAACTCGATGTTTTTTTGCGGGATGTCGACACAAAGGAGCAAAAAGATTTTCTTTCCATCGAATTGCAGTGACGAAGTACACATCTTGTATTCTCCGCTAACCACTCGCTCAACAATCAGCCTATTGCCGCTCCTGTCCCTCCCAAATCGCATTTGAAAAGGCACGCCTATCAACGTGAAAAAGCATCCGTTTCGCTTTTCGCCGTTTCCATTGATGTAGTCATCAAAACGAAGATTAAGGAATCGTTCTCTTTTATATGGCACTGGCATATTGCTTTTGTACGATCGCAATGATTTGTTCCACATTCCTTTCTTCTTGTCTTCTTGATACATCTTTTGCGCATTCTGCAAGACACAGCTTATCATTCCCATGTCTGCTTGGCCTTTGAATGCCTCGCTTGCGGCAACGTAAGGTGCGTTTTGTTTTGTCGCTTTTTGGCCTTTCACTCCAAGGAACTCAATCTTTTCCTTGTCGGTGTCGCTCAAGTATGGCATCGTGTTGTCGAGAGCGAACAAGTGACTCATTGCCATATTTGCGGCCTTTACTGCTATATCCCTATTGGCATAAAGTTTTTCGTAGTATGCCCTACGCAGGTCTTTATCGTCTTCGCATACAAAGACCTCGATTTTTCTCGTAATAATCATTTGTTACTTCGGTTTTTAATGTAATCACAACTTTTAGCAAGATGGCCTTGTTGCATCAACCTTTGGTTTTTAATGTAATTACAACGCAACAGCAGGCCGAGAGAGACAAAGCAGCGTTGTATCAACCTTCGGTTTTTAAGGTAATTACAACTGACGACACACACACGAATAACGGCCAGGGTTGTATCAACCTTCGGTTTTTAATGTAATTACAACGACCATTGTCACTGTAATGTCACCATAGTAGTTGTATCAACCTTCGGTTTTTAATGTAATTACAACTCTTTAAAAACTACGGCGCGATGATTACAGTTGTATCAACCTTCGGTTTTTAATGTAATTACAACCGATTCCGAATAAACCATTAAAAAACAATAAATTAAGGTTGTTTTCGTGTGGAAATTTCCCACGAATTAAGGACGTACAACCGCCCCGAATATCATTTTTTTTACTGAGCCGCCTCATTTTGTTTCATGGCGAACTCTTTCTCCTTTAACTCAAACTTTGCAGCATCAAGCAACAATCTGCTGCGATTGTTCATCTGCTTCAATACCGAATTGATTTGCTTGCTGCGCTCGATGTCAATCTGCAATGCCTCGTTTTTTTCAATAAGGTCTGCCATGTACTGCATGGCATTAACTCCTTTAATCTTTGTGTCTAATTCAAATCGCTCCATATCTATTTTAATTTTACCGTGAATTTGTACGTTTGTTAATCCATCACTTGACTTGTTCCTTGTCGCAGATAAAGCCCACTCCAGTAATCAGCGAGAGTATAGATTTCTTTTTTGATTTGTGGGTTTGATACAATAATTGTGTCAATCTCAAAACTCTTAAAAAATTTGTAGGTAAAATCGTTGCTCCTTGAAACACGGTCATAGGAATACGCCACAAGTGCAAACCCGTTTTCTTGGCAATACTTTGCAGCATCCAGTATTGCAGTACGATTTTCAAAGGGTGCCGCGCCACTAATTGTTTCCGTGTACCATCGCACGATATTCAATCCATGCTCATCGCAGAACTTTTTTATTGCGGCAATTTGTAAGTCATAATTTTGTTTTTTGGTTGAAACCCTGCAATAACCCACACAATCAAGGCTCGTGGTTTCGTAACAACCATTTCTTACTAATCGGTCTAATTGCGTTTCACTCATCATCTTATTCATGATTATTTAAGTTTTACCGTGAATTTTCCTTTTACTTGTGACTTCTTGACGTACTGCTTGTACAATTCTGGGTCTGCTTCCTTGAAAGCCTTGGAGTCGAAACGCTCCTGCACGCTCGCCTTGCCGATGCTGGCGGTGAACTGGTCGCACTCAAACTTTGTCACACCGTTCTCCTCCATCATCGACCGCAACTGCTCTTTCAATGTCTTTGCCCTCTCTTCGGCTTTCAGTATCTCGACAACCGCACCAATGAAGTCCTGCTCAATGGCAAGGTCATCGGGTGTAGCGACGACTTCAACCACTGCCGTTTCCTCTACCTGCATTTCGGGATTGATGTAGATGAAGCCATTGTCAGCGGGCAAAGCGGTGGTCTCAAGCAAACACTTGACCCTTTCGTCTGGCTGGCGTTCGATAACCCATGCTTCCCACTTGTCGCCCTTGAGCCACAAACCGATCAAACCCTTGACCTTCTTGTCTGGGTTCTTACGCTCAAACATGAACGCATAAGACGATAACTGCCACGACAGGTACGCTTTCAAGCCTTCTTTGCCGCCTGGATAGGCATCGACATTGTTGGTCTTGTAGTCAACGATGTAGATGTCGCTCGCATCGTTTTCGCTCACGTTGTCGAGTTGCGACGCGTACTGTCCGTAGTCAACGGTGTACTCGCTTGCGATGCAGTGCAGTCCGTATTGCTCGACAAACTGCTTATAGCCATCGAGTTCCTGCTGCACATCCTGTGCAGGGAATGTCACGACTCCGAAGTCCTGCGTCTCGTGTTCGATGGCAGGGAACTGCGTTTCCTCAATGCCTAGCGTTTCAAGGGTCTGGATGGCATGGTGTACACAAGAGCCGTGATAGCCAGCCCTTGGAATGAATATCTGCTCAGTCCTTGCATCGGCATCGGGATAGACACCAAGGCGCAAGACATCATGAATGAGCGATGTGATGCCGCTCAACCGCTCTTCTCCACGGGTGTATGAGTGCTCTTCTTCGTTGAAGACGACATCACTCATGTTAAGCATTGTTCCTTGCTCCATCACTTAGGCTGTTTGAGTTGGTTGTTCCTCGTGATGAACGCCCTTGCGAGAATGCCGTCCTTGCGGCAGTACTGCGGGTTGAGTTTGTTGTATTTGCTCCACACGGCCGTCAGTTCTTCGTATGAGTTGCAGGCGAGCATCTCCTGTTCTGCGACAAGTTCGGTCTCGTCGTTGAAGATGGACTGACTCTGCGGCTGCTTTGCGGGCTGTGGTTGAGAGGGTTTTGGTTGCTGTTGTGCGGGTTGCTGCTGAATGGTGTCGTATGCGTACTTGGAGTCGGTATTAATCGCCTTGCCGTCCTTATCCCAATAGACATCGGCTGCGACACCAAGTGCCTTCATTGCGACACCAAGCGCATCCGTGAGCGCCATCTTCTCCGCTTCGTCATTGACGAATAATCCATTCTTTTCCCTATCAACGAAGCCCGCGCCACCGACACCAGGAATGGGTTCTGACCATTCGCCGTTCCACTTGACGTAGAGATTGATTTGGATGAAACACTTCACCTCTTGACCTTGCGTTTCAAACCGCTTTTCAACGATTTCGTACTTCCAACCGAAACCGCACGGCCCGAAGATCTCGGTAATGCGCTTGATTCGGAACATCGGATTGATGTCGCTCATGCCTTTCAGCCTACCGCCGTAGATTTGCTTCAAGGCTGTCTTAGGCACTTCCCTCGCTTTCTCGTAGATGGCGAGATTGTCTTGCTCTTTTTCTTTTGTTGCCATAATGTCAGTTTATTGTTGTTCGTTGCAATCCCATGTCGGCACGGAGCGGTGTTCCCACCATTCAGCGCCGTCATATTCACACCTTTCTAACCAAGAGCCATCCCTAAACTTGACACATCCTGTCACCATCTGATGACCATAACCTTCATCGTATGTAAAGTCCATTGACTTCATGGCTGCATCAAGTTGATGCTTCTCGTACCCTGGAGGGAGTTCGATTTTTATTGGCTTCTCCCAATCATCAAAGGATATTCTAAGCCACTCCACTTTTTCGTAAACCTCATCAATAGTGAGATTATCAAAAGTTTCTTCCAATAAGTTTGCCATAATATGTGAATTTAGAATAGTGTTAGTTGGGTTCCAGGAGCGGGTTTCTGCTCGGTCTCAATGAAAAGATTCTTAAAAATGAAATACAACGGCGCAACGGTAATGCTGTTCCCGGCAAGTTTGTATTGAGCCGAATTGCTCACACCGCACGACTGGATAGTGGCAATGTCCGCATCATCGACATCCTGCAATCGGAAACATTCTTTCGGTGTTAGTTTCCTGATGCGCATTGCCACTGGCAGAATGTCATCGCAAAACTCGATGAATTTCTTTCTCTCCATCGGCTGTGCCAACTGACCAACGACATGCTCGCACATTTCACGAAGCCTACCTTCTGGCTTCCACGAACGGAAAAGCCGTTTGATTTGTTCCATTCTTTCGACAGGAATTAATCGGGTAGGACTGCCGCTGTTCTTTGCCTTGTATTGTTCGGGGAAGATGATCTTGAACAATTTCAAGCATTCATCCTGAGTTCTCTCTATGCCGAATAGTTTCCGATATGCCCTATACACGACACGAACCTCGGTATGGAAATCTCGTTTAATCTTGCTCATATATTTGTACTATTACGATAAATCCAGTTATTGTCTTTATTGTCGGTGTAACCTCGTTGCTGTGCGGTTCAAGAGCCATAGCATCAGGGAAACCTCGCCCCCCCCCTCTTATACTTGCGGAATATGTCTTGCTAAGATTTATTCCATTTGTACATCTTAGTCTAATCTCTTTCATAAACCTCTATGATTTTCCAGCCATACCTTAATGCGATGTTGCCGAACTGCTCGGTAATCGTACCGATGTAAAATTGCCGTTCGGGGGGTAAATATCCGTTGAAATCCGCAAGGACTTTAATCCGTTTCATAAATTTCAGCCACTCTGTTATCTTTTGTTGCGATGGTTGTGATACATCCGATTACCCCCCCTAACAATACGCCACGCTTTCCAATGGAGAATTTTGCGCCTTTGTCTCCGAATTTCCGTCTTCGCAGTTTCTCTGCTCTTGTGCGCTCTCTGCCGACAGCACGGACATCAACTCGTTTCATATATCACTCCAATCCCTTGTTTTGGATAATGACCACCGCTTTGGTAGTTCTGCGGCCCGTGACCCCCCCCGTAAGATGCGGTGATGGCGAAAGAACAGCCGTCACCTGCGGTCGGAAGAGCGATTTGTCGCTCACTTTGTTTCATAAGCGGTTATGTAATAAATCTCGTTTGACGCGCAAGTCAAGGCAGGTGTCGTACCCCCCCGTCTTGCACTCTGCCCCTTCGCAGTTTGCTTGTCGGATAATTCCAGTCGAACACGCCCCAAACCGGACATTCTATATAACCAAGTTTTGTCGCTTGCGGGATGTGAATGGTCACTTCGCTATGTTTCATTTATCAGCATAACGCAGGTTTTGCAGTGCTTGCCATGAGTGTAGTCACTGATTGCGGCAAATTCGTATCTGGTGTTTAATGTGTAACAGCATCCGTCTTTGTCGGTGTTATGCGGTTTCGCATACCACGAGCACTTTCGGACAGTTGCCGTGTCCTGCTGTATGGCATGGCGACACCCCCCCCCGACTAACGACTACCGCATCCTGCGACGATGAAACTTTTCCGACAATCTCTACACGAGCCACTCCTCAAAGTCGATTTCTTTTTGCTCTGGATCATTGTCTTGAGATTTCTCACAAAACCTTGCAAGCATTTCATCACGAAGGAAATACTTTTCGTCAACCTCTTCCTCTAATATGTCAGCAAGGCAGATTTCAAGTGGGAATGGGTTTGGAAAATGATATTTCGGATTATCTCCATCATCACGGATAGACACGCAGAATACTCTCTCTCTGTTCTGCGGAACTCCGAAATTCTTTGAGTTGAGCACTGACCAAGAGTTCACATAGCCGTAAGATTCTAACAGTTGCAGCCATTTATTAAAATCGGGCATGAATTTCTTTTGGGTTAAAGCCTTGACATTCTCCATTAGGAGATATTTCGGGCGCTTGTACTCAATGGCTCTTTCACACTCCCAAAGCAAGGATGATCTTGTGTTTGAACCTTTCTCAAAACCTCGCTGGACACCAGCATTGCTGATGTCTTGGCAATTATGCGCTATTGCTCCGTTTGCTGTGTAACTCTCGTCCTCATCGACCGACAAGTTAAATACTGGAAGATTATCTTCAATGAGTTCTGGTTCTTTGTTTAGTGGGTACCAAATATATCCATCTTCATAAAAAGCCTTGTCCTGCTTGTCGTTTGACAATTTCCATACCACCTCATAAGAATCGTGCTGGTTTACCTCTCGACCCTCTATGGTGGTTTTCGGTCTTCTTGGTGTGTGATACAGGGCAAATGGACGATGGTGTACCTTCGCAACGCATTGTGCGATGCCGTAACATAATCCTCTGCTGATCGATGTTACTTTGTAATACTTATCTATATTGCAACCATCGCTATCAACATAACCATCAAGAAAACCACCAAGCAAATCAACTGGCAAGTTTAGTGTTTCAGCATCAATATGTTTCCCTTTTGCGGTATATCCATATCGCTCAACAAAGTCATACAACTCGTTCATGCAGATATGGATTTTCGTAACCGTTCTTTCCTCACTTGTCACAAAATGAAAACCACACTCTTGAAGAGCGTTTTCCAAGGAGGATTTATTGCGCTCACTACAGCAGATAACGATGCGATTACCTGTCTTGCTTGCGACTTTCCATCCGTCGCCTACATATCTTCCCATGACATACCAGAACCACCTGTTTTTAAAAAGACAATCAAGGTGGTTGACATTTCGTCCGTGACCCCATCGGTTGTCAATAGAGCCGCCCCATTTTGGGAGTTCGGATTTTGTGTTTATCGCATATCCAAGGAAGCAATTCTTGTTGATGTCTTTTGCCTTAACCCATTCTGGAGTCGTGAAACAACGCACTTGTTTGTGACCTTTTCGATACCGCCTTCTTATGTAAAACGGATGTTCTGCGGTGCAGTATATTTCATCCATACCCATACCCCGCAACCGAACCATGATTCCGCTATAGTCGCGTTGCATCGTTGTGGTCACTGCGCGATACCTGTTTTGGTGAGTCATAACCTCATCCCCAATTTCAACATCCTGAATCTTCTTATATCCAGTACTTGTTAAAACGAGTGTGTCGGCACAAAAACATGGAAATGAGTAGGTGAACAAGTCAAAATCAGGCGTTTGCGACCAGTCTATTTCGCAAATGTCTCCGTAATTTTTAACACCCTCTCCTTCGTGTAAAGCCATGTATGCCTTGATTGCTGCTGGTTCAATATCGGAATATCCGACGACCTTAAAATCGAACTGCGGATAGTCGTTTTTGAGACGTTGCAAGGCAAGCGATTGCGAACCATAGCCACCAAAGGCCTCAAAAACTCTCAGCGGATTACTTTTATCGTATTTCATATTTGTCAAAATTAAAAACCCGCCGACCCTCACGAGCAGGCGGGGAATAAACACGTTTTTACATCCAAAAAAATATGAATTATGAGAAAATTAGTCTTACCCTACGCGGGTCGCGTGTGACTGCCCGCTATGCCTTCACAGGGGAGCGGGGCAAAAACTGTTTAACCAATATTTATTCCAAAATAGTAAACCATTATGCTTAGTGGCCATGCCCGGACTTGAACCGAGGAACAAGGCGGGGATGCGAAACGCCTCGCTCTACCATATAGGCCAGTTGAAAACCCCGCCACAATCTCACGACTCAGCGGAGAGATAAAGCTATAGTAAACAAACAGAAATCACAGTTGCTTTCTCTGCGCATACAAGCAAATGAGTGTGCTATCGACGAGATTGTCGTCGAAATTCTTGCACCGCTCACTCCTGCGGAAATCCATATTCGGCAACAAACGCCTTGCCGCATTGTACGATGTCAGCTTGGTGTTCGCTGCCTTGTCGCAGGATTCCCACATCGCTTTCTGCCACTTGCCTGGGGTGCAGGTGACGTAAGGGATGCCTAACGCCTCAAGCATACCGAGAATCTTGCCGTAACTCGTTCCGAAAGAGAACGTGCTGGCAACGCCCTGATGCGGCATACTATGCACCTGCTCGACAATCGCCATCACATTCTGGCCACCCATCCCACTTATCGCATCAACGAGTTCTGGATTGAGCCGCTGTCCTTCAAAGAGCGGGTAGTGGCTGAAATTGTTGAACCCTGTCGCTAAGATACAGCAGAAACCCTTCTTGCCGGGATCAAAGCCGATATAATATGCTCTCATTGTTTTGTCAAGTTAAAAAGCCGCCTCTTGCGAAACGGCTATAAGAAATGAAAAATGAACCTGAAAACGCCCTAAAACGAACGTCTTTATATTGTGTTGTTGTAATCGAAAAAACCATCCGCATTTCACAACGGGGATGGAAAACCCTATTAGCCTAAAAATCTATGGGAAAAAAGTAAGTGCTGTGTAGAATGGATAGTAACATTGTGTAGGGAGTGACGGACTCGAACCGCCAACCTCTTGCAAATCATAGCAAGCGCTCTTTCCAAGCGAGCTAACTCCCTAAGTGCCGCGAGCCGCGCTACCGACTTCTTTTACAGGAGACCTACTCCACGGCTATCAAGAAGAATTACTTAGCCTTCAACTTTTCTTCACGGTGGATCACTCCACTTTCAGTATAGGCGGCTTTCTCCCGCCAACCCCTTCGGCTACTCATTTCACCGGGACGCAAGGGCTACGTCAACCCGCTCGTCACGGGGTGCGGTCTGACGGCTATGCGTAAGGTTCTTCCTCGCAACTGGGACAATCACGTTGCCCCGACAAGCCTGCCGCTATGTCTTTGAGCAATACTTAGCGTGTCGCTATGTAACGCTCGTATTCCCTCATCAGCTTAGATGAATCGAACTTCAGCGTGGCCTGCTTCGCGCTCCCAGTCTTGATATAGGAGAACCTCGGCACACCGTTCTCGTCGTCCTTGATGTGGTACAACTGCATCGCCGATATGCCGAGCATCGCTGCGGCCTCCTTGGTTGACACGAGCCTCTTGACCTGTTTGTGGCTCATGGCTTTCGCCATCTTCTCCACGAACCTGTCGTCACTCATAAGATGCTCCGCAATCTTTGCGGCAAGGATGTCCAGTTCTTCGGTGCTCATCATATCACGCTTTTAGTTGTTGTCTTTCTTCTCGATAGTCTTGATGACGATTGTGTTGGTCTCGACATCAATACTGCAAGTGTATGTCAGCCCGTCCTCTCGCGGATACGCCCTTTTGACGTAAGACACGATGTTCTTTGCCGACACACAGGCAGCATAACTGGGCAGGCACACGGAAAGCGAACCGTCTTTCCCGATTCTCCTCACGTCGTCCACGCCTATTTTATTCGCTACCATATATTATTTTTTACTAAAATTCACCTTAAAGACTTGGCGGTTTGGCTAATTTGCCGTAAATTTGTGACGCTTACCACTGTTTGCGGTCTTTTACCGTGAACCGCCTAGCCTTTGTTTTTACTTTTCAGCAGACAAAGGTATGGTAAAAATTTGTATTACCAAAAAATACAAAGCAAAAAGTGTTGATTTTAACAATTTTTAATTGTACCTAACCAAAGACGCAAGATTATGGAAACACTAAAACCGAACGAGATCATTCCGAGGATAAGGGAACTGATAGACGACTCCCTCCTAACGGAAGCGGCCTTCGCTACAAAGGTGAGATTAGGCCCAAGCAACCTGCACAAGAAGCTGCGGGGGCAGCAGAAACTCACCCAGCGCGACATCAAGCACATCTGCGAGACGATAAACGTGTCGCCCGACTGGCTGAAGCACGGCAGGGGCGACAAGTACATCACCGACGACAACGAGCCAACGCCAAGTGTGCGCAACATCATCGTCAACCTCGCCCGCAGGCTCACGCAGAACCAGGAGCGCATCGAGAACCTCAAGCGGGAGAACCAGGACATCATGAACCAGTTAACAACTTTATACATCCAATTAGACAACAGGCTATGAACGAGGAACTGATTAAAAAGGTCGTTGCCATCCTTGACGAGAAATGGGGCAACGAGGACTGGAAGAGACTCTCCGTAGCGGAGAAAACCCGCATCGTTGGCGAGTCTATCGACGAAGATGATTTACTGGACAAAATCGTTCAGTAAACGGGGTCATGGGTTCGTTTTCAAAAACCGTGTGTTACTTCCGTGTTACCGATTGCTGAAAACGACACCTAACCCATTGACTATCAACACCTGCACCAAATCCCAACAGGATCACTTTTTAGTGGTATATTTTGGTAAAGGTGTCCGCAAAAAGACACCTTTTTCTTATAAAACATCGGCATCTATCCCGCTGACAGCCAAAGCAATAACAAGTAACCTCAAAAAGAATCCATCATATATTATTCCTTTTGTTGATTTTTGTTTACTTTTGTTGGTATTTTTGTGTATGGTGTTACCTGAAAATTTACCGTGTTACTCTCAGCGGTAACACAAAAAGTTCAAATCCACCCTGGGTCAGAACCCATGACCCCATTAACAAAACATGATATGAAGATACCCACCATCCAGTTCGTCTTCGACCGCAAGAAGACGGCGACAAAGACAAAGAAAGGCATTGTTGAGATGCGCATCACATACCTGCGGAAAAGAAAGTACATGACCACCGGCATCAGGTGTTTCCCCTCGCAGTGGTCGCAGACAAGGGAGTGCGTTGTCAACTCAACCGACGCGGTGCGCTGCAACCAGGTGCTGCTTGAGATGAAGAAGAAGGCCATGAAAGCCATCGCCGATATGGTTGACAATGGAATGGTTGACTTGTGCGCCATCCCTAACCTCGTCCGCAGGCCGTCAGCAACGGTGTCGTTTATCCGATACATTGCCGAGCGCGGAGAGAAGCGCAATGTGTCTAAAGACACAAAAAAGCACTACAAGGCATTTATCGGCATACTCACCAAATATGGGAAGATAGTGTCGTTCTCCGACATCAGCGAGAAAAGCATACGCGACTTTGACGAATGGCTCCACGCTTTCTCGTGGAAGAAACGTGACCGCTACGGGAGATGGACGGAACACAAGTACACACAGTCCACCATCGGCGGCATACATAAGCGCATGAAGATATTCATAAACGATGCGGTCGTTGACGGATACCTCAAAGAAAATCCGTACCTCTCAAGGCGCATAAGGATAGACAAGGGCGAAACGAGGATAGACAAGTACCTTGACGATGACGAGTTCAATAGGATCAAGACGGCGAAGATGCCGACTGGAGCGGTTGCCGAAGCGAGGGATTTGTTCGTGTTCCAGTGCTTGACCGGCCTCTCCTACTCCGACCTCATTGAGTTCGACTTCTCAAATGTGCAGTTCAGCGGGCAACACAAGGTCTATACGGCCGCAAGAAAGAAGACAGGGGTCGAGTTCACTTTCGTGCTCGTTCCCGAAGCGGTTGAGATACTTGAGCGGTACAACTACCAGTTGCCCACCATATCAAACCAGAAGTACAACATCAAACTGAAGATTGTCGCTGATGCGGCAGGTGTTGAAACCGAACTGACATCCCATGTCGGTCGCAGGACGGCAGGGTATATTTGGCTCAACGGCGGCATACCGATAGAGGTTGTCGCAAAGTGCCTGGGACACACGTCAGTGAAGACCACCGAGAAAGCATACGCAAAGATACTCGACAAGACAGTCATAGCCGCTTTTGCCGAGTTCATCAATAAATAATGTATAGGCCAGGGTGTTCGCTCTGGTCTTTTTGTTTTTACTGCCTTAAAAGTTAAATTATATTTCGTTTTGTAAAACTTTCATAACTTATTTTTAATACCAACAAAAGCGAACAAAAGACAACAAATAAGAAAAAATTTTGAGTTAACACGTTGAAACACATCGGTTTGCAAGGCTCAAAATTTAGGTTTTACTTTGCATCGCAAACATCGTTAGGGCTGTTTCGGTGTAGAGAGACATCACACAAGGAGATTAGAGAAAGTGTCCAACAGCCCATCAGGATACGGACTCTTTTCTCCTTTTGAACTTTAAGAGAGATATGGCAGAAACCTATCGCATAACCCTGACAAGGGGCAAGGAGAGAAAGATGTTCGACGTGCGATGCACGGGCGGTTACATCAGACGGATGGTAAACACTGTCTTCAAGGGCAGGTTCTACAAACCAGAGCGGCTGAACGTGAAAGACGGCGTTAAACTCATCGTGACAGGAGGCGGCAAGGTGCTTATGGGGAGACGCATCTACAACAAGAGCGTGTTCCAGGTGATGACGGCACTTGAGAAAGCCATCGTAAACACACCCGCGTGATATGGGAAAAGCCATCGACACATACGAATCAATACGAATGTTCATCGGACTTGAGCGCAACATCACCGACGCCGAGTTCGAGGAAATAAAAGAAGAAGACAATGACATGCACGATTGACATAGCACTGGCTATATCGCTCATCATAGGAACGGCTTTGCAGTTGTCGGCGTTCATATCGACACTGATACTCAAGCACCACGCAAACAAGGCACTTGACAAAGCGACCGAGATGTCCAAGGAAGCGGACAGCATCGCGGCAGAAGCGGAAAAGACCCACGAAGGCTCGATGCTCTGCCTGAGACTGGCGAACGAACTGTTCTTCTGCCACACGACCGACGAGAGGGCGAACACCATCATCAGGTGGGCTCCAAAACTCCAGGAGGCGGGCATCAACATGGAGGACATAGATGAGATCATCAACGGATAAGAGCAGCTACGAGTAGTTCTTTTTCATAATCTTAGTTTTGGTTGTGGTCAATTTTGACCGCCGCAGTAGCTCAAGAGAAGAGCAACCCGTCATGGCAGTATGGAGAGTGCGAGTCCTCCCTGCGGACAAAAAAAAGAGTTCTTTGACATTGTGGAGGCTATGGTGTTCCCCTCACACACCGCCGACAGTGAGGGTGCAGAAATCATCGCTGCATGAAGGACGATGATAAGTTATTGGCAACAAACCCTGCCGCATCGGTACGACATACTTGCGGCATAGGTAATCATAGGCATCGCCCCAAAAGGGAATCCGCGACGCTTGTCGGGGTTAGGTTTCGCCGCCCGCGATGCCACTCTTTTTGTTTGGTTTTTATAAGGTTTTTAATCAATACTTAGTAGCATCGTCAAGGTGTCCGTGAGGACGGTACTTGACCTTTATACCATCCGCTGCGGTGGAAAACGCAGCCGCCGTATTCATCAGTTGTGAAACCCGTGGATGTGGACGCTATTTAAACTTTTGCTGATTATCTCTTGAGGGCAAGATAGACAAATCGGACTTAGACCCTTAACGGGTTGAAAGCGGGTTCGACTCCCGCCTTGCTCCCTAACTAAAAAAACACGACAAATGGAAGGTTGGATTAAATTATACCGTAAACTTGAGAATCATTGGATTGCAGAGAACAATGATTATTTCCATTGGTGGTGCGACTTGCTTTTTCTCGCATCGTATAGCGACAAAACCAAGACAGTCCATTCACCGGATAATGAAGGAAATCCAAAAGATGACACCATCGTTGTTTTAAGACGGGGGCAAATTGAAGCAAGCGTCGCTTTTTTGGTCAAAAGATGGATGCTCAACAGGAAGACACTTGACCGTAAAACCGTAATGCGTTTTTTGTCACTTCTTGAAGAAGATGGAATGATAAAACGAGAAGTAAAGGACGGGGTAAGGGCTATCATAACTATCACTAATTATGATACTTACCAAGGAACAAATAGGCTTGCAGCGGACACCTCTATGGATGACTTAGCGGACATCTTAGCGGACATCCCAACGGACACAATTAAAGAATATATAAAGAAAGAAAGAACTAAAAATAAACCACCTAAAGGTGGTAAAGAAAAGAACAAACCGAGTTTCTCTGTTGATCCCGCTTTTGAGGAAGTATTTTCCTTGTGGCTGGAATATAAAAAACAAAAGGGTCAAACTTACAAGGGAGAGAAGTCGCTCAAGGTATGCTACAACAAACTCGTAGAGTTGTCCGGCAACAACCCAGACACTGCGATGGCGATAGTCAAGCAATCAATGGCAAACAACTGGTCGGGAATATTTGAACTCAAAGACAACAAAAATGGAAATAACTCACAACAACAAAACAGGCAGTCTGGACAAGTATCTGGATGGGCTCAAGCGGAAGATCCCCTCGCTGGCGCAAAAATCTTCCACGCCTAAGATAGACTTGTACCAAGAAGCGAGGATATTCAAGTCCGAACTCGACAGGCTGTGCGAGCCGGGTTTCATCATCGAGCCTGAGAAAAGGGATTTGATAAACTCGATATTCGCCTGGGTGTGGAAATACGACGCATGGAACAAAATCGGCCTTGACTACAACAAAGGGCTGTTCCTTTACGGGCCTATAGGCACAGGCAAGTCAACCGTGCTCAGAGGACTGCAATGCTACATGAACAGCATCAAGCGGCGATACTATTCCAAAGACTACCGCATCGGCTTCTTTTGGAAATCTGCCAGCGAACTCGCTAACAGTTATGCGGGACACGGCCAAGAGAAACTGCTGCAATGGTGCGATGAGTGCAACCTGCTAATCGACGAATTGGGTCGAGAGCCGCTTCCCGCCAAACACTACGGCACGGAGTTGAATGTGATTCAGTTTCTCTTGCAGTTGAGATACGACCGCAGGAAAGAGAACATAACGCACATCACGAGCAACCTGATGCTGTCAGACATCACTCCGATGTACGGCGACTATATCAGCGACCGCTTTATCGAGATGTTCAACATCATCGAGTGGAGCGGAAAATCTAAACGGCAACAAAATTTTTGAGATATGGGACATTTGAGAGAATCGGGATATTATCCCCCAGGAGCGGAGTTCGACGAAAACGCACCGTGGAACCAAGTCGACCCGCCAGAGATTGACTTCACCATCAAGGTCGGCATCACGCTTGAGAAAGAGTGCGTGATCACAACCGACCAAGTGTACAACTACGATGGCGACTGGTGCTTGTGCGACGATGCCGATGTCGAGGGCGCGTACAAGGAAACGTACAAGCCCATCCCCGATATGCTTGCCGAACTGGTCAAGTACATTGACGGCGAGTTGCTCGGCGACATCAGCAAAGAGCGCAGGCGCGAGTTGGAACTGATGAAAGAGTCTGCTCAAGGGTGGACTGAGGAATACTTTGAATTTGAGCAACCATAGAGGCTACTGGCCTAGGAAGTGCGAAGTTTTTTCATAACGTGCCGATGGATGTGAATCCGTGGTTATGGGGCAGATGCCTTATCGGGGCAAACCATCGGCGAAAGGGCAGTAAAGGAGTGGCAAGTTTAATTAGTAACGGATTCTTTTTGCATACATTTATTTGTCACGGTGGTTCGATTCCACCGCTGCCCACGCAACCGATAATCGGTGCAGCTTTTTATTCATCATTATTAACTTAGAATCCCCGAAAAGGACGGGGTTAAATTGATGGGTAAAGGTGAATTATTAATTGTTATGATTCCCTGTACAGAGTACGAGGAAAAGTAACTGAGCCATGCCAGTCCTGTCGTGAGGCGATGACTGGCTTTTAGAGAGATTTACTAACTTTAAATACAAGCAATTATGAAGAAGATTTTATTGATCGCACTGGTCGCAATGACCGCAATGTCGGCAATGGCCGAGAGTTCATTCAAGTTAATCGAGAGGGGCTACCCCGCTGGCCAGGTACGCATCAGCATGAGCGACTGGGATAGGGTGTTATACATCCCTGTCTGCATCACCAGCGATAAGAGTTATGACGAGTTTCATATTAACGCTGTCGAGGCTTCGCCCGGCATTGACGTGCTTGGCTGGGTTATGGGGTCGTGGGCTGACATTCCAGTTTATCTCGACCAAAGCGGTGAGCCTCACAAGGTTTCTCCATTTTGGGAAACCGATGGGTCGTGGTGCAGGTGTA